>Ga0182016_10000008_pt1 | contig 230896 bp, 210 predicted proteins | sample 712S2MmetaG_FD_120491 | JGI IMG/M metagenome (GOLD analysis project Ga0182016, IMG submission 120491) | Permafrost microbial communities from Stordalen Mire, Sweden - 712S2M metaG | ecosystem: Environmental > Terrestrial > Soil > Wetlands > Permafrost | place: Sweden: Stordalen | collected... | reverse complement strand
GCCCCCAGCCCCCAGCCCCCAGCCCCAATCAAATCTCAAGCACTGTTACACTTTCCCCGGCTACCATCTGCTCCGCGTTCTCCGGCGCAGCCAGAAAACAATTCGCCTGTGCAGCCGCGGCCAGATCCCCCGAACCCTGCCAGGCAATCTGCCGCACTCTGGCGCCGCGAACATCGCTCTCGACGCGCGCCGGCAAAAAGCGCGTGAGCCCAGGCTTCACCCGCACCTCTTCGTCAAGCCGAGCCATCGCAAACCGCGGCCAGCACTCGCTCTCACCGCCCAGGGCACGCAGCAGCGGCGCCGCAAACAACAAGAACGTCACGATGGTCGATATCGGATTTCCGGGCAGCCCAAAGAAATGGCGGCCCGGCAGTTTTCCAAACACCACCGGCTTGCCCGGCTGAATCCGCGCCCCGGTGAAGAAAAACTCCGCCCCCAGAGCCGTCAGCGCCTGCTCCACAAAATCGAACTTCCCCATGGACACGCCGCCCGTGAGCAGCACCAGATCGCAGCCCAAAGCCTGACGAATCGCTTTCTCCGTCGCGTCCCTGTCATCCCGCACAACAGCAAAAATAACCGGCTCGCCTCCCGCAGCCGCAACCTGTGCCGCTAATGAGTAACTGTTCGAGTTACGAATCTGATGCGCCAGCGGCGTTTCCGCCACATCCACCAGTTCATCTCCCGTCGATAAAATCGCCACCCTCGGCCTGGCAAACACCGGCAACACCGCTGCCCCGCAGGCAGCCGCAGCGGCAATCTCCGTCACACCCACGCGCCGCCCAGCCGGAACCACAACCTCGCCCATCCGCGCCTCCGCCCCGGCCGGCACGATGTTCTCTCCGCGCGATAGCTCCCGCATCCCTGCCAGGCTCACCCGTCCATCGGCAACCACCACATGCTCCACCATCACCACGCAGTCGGCGCCCCGCGGCACCGCCGCCCCCGTCATAATCTCAACTGCTTCTCCGCGCCCGAGTGCGCCGCAGGTCCATGCCTCGCCAGCGCGCAGCTGGCCCGCCACGCGCAGCGCCCCAGCCTGCAATTCCACAGCTCGGCATGCAAACCCATCGCGGGTCGACCGGTCAAAGGGTGGCTGATCGCGATCCGCTACCACTGCCTCAGCCAGGACCCGGCTTGCAGCTTCCGTCAAGGGAACTCGCTCCACACTTCGAGCAACCGCAAAGGCAAACGTCGCCTCACGCCGCACCGCTGCGGCGGCCTCGTCATAACTCAGCACCTTGCCCGATGACGCATCGCTCATCGGAATCGATTGTCGCAAAATGCGCCGCACTGTGCGCTTTGCCAATAGAGGCCGGTTAGACTGTTGTAAAATGGCCATATTATTCTGGTCATGCCGACGGGAAAGGGTGTCATGCAGAAGATTCCAGCTGCCCAATTCAAATCGCAATGCCTCGCCCTCATGGCTCAGGTCGCCGAAACTGGGCGGCCGGTAGTGGTCACAAAGCACGGGAAGCCGGTTGTTCAAATCAACCCGGTTGAGTCTAGTGAGGACGAAATCTTTGGCTTTCTCCGTGGAAAGGGCCGGATCGTCGGTGACATCGAGAATACGTTTCCAGTCTTGGACTGGAATCTGCCTGAATGATCCTTCTCGATACGCATGTCGTGATCTGGCTCGCCTTTGAACCGGGGAAGCTATCGAAACGCGCGAAGGATGTCATCCGCGCGGGTCGTCGCGAGGGGGGACTTGCGATTGCGTCAATTCCCCTTCTTGAGCTGGCCTGGCTGAGGGAAAAAGGGGGGGTAGAAACCAAGCTCAGCGTGGAATCCTTCGTCCGGCAGTGTGCGGCCAAAATGACCGTCCTTCCCATCACGCCGGAGATCGCCGCGCGCGCGGTTAGCTTCCCCGATTCCTATCCGAAAGATCCTCAGGACCGGTTGATTGGAGCAACGGCCTTGGTGGAAGGAATGGAGCTCGTCACGCACGACAAGCAAATCAGGAAATCAACCATGGTTCCGGTCATGTGGTAAGGACCAGGCATCCAGTGGAGTGCCGAAAAGCCGGAGGAGACGCAGGATTCTCTCCTGCCTCTCCCCCGGTCCACGCCACCGTTCTTCTTTCGTGACCAGCCCCGCTTCTAGTGTTTCTTTGAGGCCTTGTAGTTTGTGCTCTGGGTCTGGCTCATCTCCGCCAGCACCCCTTTCGCATCATTCGCGAACGGTCCTGTCGGATCCAGCTGCAAATATGTCTGGTAAGCTTCCTGGCATCCCGCCGGCGCTACGATCTTGCCGGTCTTGGGGTCGAGCGTCGCTTTGCCGATCAGTGCTTGCCCCTTCAGGTAATACGGAATCGGGCGCTTCGGATCTGCCGCGATGGCTTTGTCCGCCGCTGCCACCGTCGCATCCGCCTGCCCGATGCGCTGCATCACGATGGTTTCGTTCTGGTAATACATGCCTGCGCCTGAGGGGTTTACTTTAGCCGCCGCATCGTAGGCTGCCTGCGATTCAGGAATTTTTCCGTCCGATGCAAGAGCCTCGCCCAGGGCATCTTCCGCCGCCCCGTCCATATTCGGGTCCGGCTTCTTCGCACCCTGATCGAGCGCCAGCCCCTTCTGCAGAGATGTTTCTGCGTCGGACCACTGCTTCAGCCCGCGCTGCGCCAGTCCCAACTCCACCCAAAGCACGGCGGCATCCGGCTTAATCGTTGCGTCTTTCTGCATCAGAGCCGCGGCATCCGCATAATTCTTGTCCTTATCGTCCTGCCGCGCCTTCGCCAGATCGGCGTTCAGGTTCTTGATCTGCGAATTCTCCTTCAGAATGGTCGCGTTCTTTGCCTTGGTCTCCTCGAGCGCTTTGCGTTGCTCCGGTGTCAGGGTTTTTATGTAATCCGGCCGCGAGAGGTCGTCGTTCTGCTCCGTGTCGGCGCCCGCCACCACCTTCACGCCGTCGATCTGATCAACCACCTTATCCTTCGGCGTGTCAGGCTTGCGAAAAGCGATCGTATAGGTACCCGCAGCCACGTTGTCGCCCTTGTAATTTCCCTCGGCGTCCACCGGGAGCGTGTACTTCGCTTCCTGGTTCGGCGAAGTCATGCCGCCCTCGTAAAGGGAGATCGTCCCCCCGCCGACCATCGGGGAACCGGTTGGGTCGATGACCTGCCCGTGGATCTTCCCCGATCCTCCGGCGGCGGCGGTTTGCGCTCCCATATAAGGCGCCGATAGCGGTAACGCTGCGGCAATCAAGGCGGCCATCGTCAGGCGTGGCCAAATGCTCTTTCTGTTCATAATTGTTCCTCTCTGTTGGAGTGCGCAGTCATGCCGCGCCCTCCTGACTTGTCTCCCCCGCTCCCGTCAACGAATTCCATCTCTCCGCATAACGGATCGGATCCTTCACTCCGGCCTGCTCGAAGGCTCGCAGGCGCAAAACGCAGCTCTCGCAAACCCCGCACGCAGCCTCCTGCCCCGAATAGCATGACCAAGTTAAATCCAGCGGCGCGCCCAGTTCAAGGCCAAGCTCCACGATCTCCTTCTTGTGCATCTGGATGAGCGGCGTCCTGATGACGATGTCGCCGTCGCGCGTCCCTCTGCGTATCAACTCCTGGAAGGCCGCGTAATATGCAGGCCGGCAATCCGGATAACCCGAGCTGTCCTGCTCCACCGCGCCGATGAACACCGTACTCGCGCCCAGCACCTCGGCCCAGCTCACCGCCGCCGCTAAAAAATGCGCGTTGCGAAACGGAACGTAGGTCACCGGAATCTCCGCCCCGATGCCCGCGCCGCTCGCTGGCGCGTCCGGCACCTCGATCCGCGAGTCCGTCAACGCCGAACCGCCAATGCGCCGGAACAGATCCAGCCGTAATCGCAGAAAATCGCGAAACCCCAGCGAATCGGCCACTCCATGCGCTGACTCGAACTCGCGCTCCTCGGTGCGCTGCCCATAGCTGCAGTGCAGAGCATAGGCGTCGTATTCGCGTGCCGCCAGCGCCGCGCACACACAGGAATCCATCCCACCTGACAGGCAGACAACCGCGCGTTGCCGGTGTTCTGTCATGCTCCGTTCGATCACCCTCTATCGTAGCGCGCCGCAACGCGCAGTGGAGCCTGACGCAGTACCAAAGTCTTGTGCGGAGCCCGCGCCGCTTTTTTTTCCCCCGGAAACAAGCACTCCCGTCCGGTCCAGAGACCGGCCGCCGCCCACGGCATATCCAATCGTGCCAATGAAAGGAAGAGTAAAGAACAATCCCCCAGAGCATTCGCTTTCGGCGCACCGCTTTTCGGATCCGAACAGACTGTCCATCACGAAAGGGAACCGCGCCTCGTGGGTCTGCTGATAATCCCACCGCCAAAAGTCGGTTGCCCGATAAATCAGCCACCAGAGCCCCACAACCCAGACAAGCAGCGCTCATCGAGAAATTTTTCTTCTTGACATGGGCGGCGGGCGGAGTTAGTCCGCGCAAAATCGGCATGAAATGGCCGATTGGTGCGGCGTTGACAAAGCGCCGGGGCAATCGCACAATCGGATTTCAGCTAGATTCCATCGTCTCCTCCGGGACTCGTCGCTAAGACCCACGGATTGCGTCCGGCCACAGCCTCAACGATCGGTGTCCTGCGAAACAAAAACGGCTCACGATACTCTCTGAAGCCGGGGGAAGGGTTCGTCGAATTGAAAGCGCTGCTCGAAACCGACTTCCGCAACCTCACACTTGTAGCCCGCGGGAAGGTTCGCGACATTTATGCGCTGGGCGAATATCTGTTGATGGTGGCGACGGACCGGATTTCGGCTTTCGATCACGTACTGGCCAGCGGAATTCCGGGCAAGGGGATGATCCTGACGCAGCTTTCACTGTTCTGGTTCGATTTGCTGCGCGACATCGTGCCGAATCACCTGATCAGCGCGAACGTGAAGGAGTTTCCGGAGGAAGTATGGAAATACCGGAAGGAGTTGAAGGATCGCTCCATGCTGGTGACGCGCGCGCAGATGTACCCGGTGGAGTGCGTGGTGCGCGGCTACCTCGCCGGATCGGGATGGAAGGATTACGTGGCAACGGGGATGGTGTGCGGGAACCGCATCGAGCCGGGGCTGCGGGAGTGCGACCGGCTGAGCCGCCCGATTTTCACGCCGGCGACGAAGAGCTTTCGCGGGACGCATGACGAGAACATCACGTTCGACCAGATGGTGACGCTGGTGGGCGCGGAAGCGGCGGAGAAACTGCGGGAGATCAGCCTGAGCCTGTATAACAAGGCCGCCGAGCATGCGGAATCGCGAGGTATTCTGCTGGCGGACACGAAGTTCGAGTTTGGGATGACGTCGGTGGGGATTGTTTTGGCGGACGAGGCACTGACGCCGGATTCGTCGCGCTTCTGGGTGCGCGATCAGTATTCGCCGGGCAGGGCGCAGCAATCGTTCGATAAGCAGTATGTGCGGGATTATCTGGAGAGCATCCACTGGAATAAGCTGGCGCCGGCGCCTTCTCTGCCTGAGAATGTAGTGAACCGAACACAGCAGAAATATCTGGAAGCGTACCGGCTGCTGACCGGCCGGCCCCTGGCCGTTTAGTGGAGAACGCAATGGCGATCGTCGACTGGGTGATCCTGATAGTCTTGATACTTTCTGTGCTGTCGGCGGCGAAGACGGGGTTGATTGGTGAGGTTTTTTCGCTGGCCGGGCTGATCATCGGGCTGCTGCTGGCGAGCTGGGATTATCAAAAGCTGACTCCGTGGATGGCGCAGTGGATTCATTCGCCAAAGGTGGACGAGGCACTGTCGTTTATTCTTATCGCTCTGGCGGTGATGATCGTGGCCGGAATAGCGGGCAGGATCGTTCGCTGGTCGGTGAAGTCGATTGGGCTCGGATGGGCGGATCGTTTGGCGGGTGCCGCCTTCGGTCTGGTGAAGGGATGCGCGCTGGTGACGATCGCGGTGATGGTGATCGCCGCGTTCTGGCCCGGCGCCACGTGGTTCCGGCAGTCGCGCTTTGCGCCTGGTTTTCTGATGATGGCGCGCCGTGCCGCGGTAGTGGCTCCAGCCGAACTGGGAGATCGGATCAGGAGCGGAGTGATCGTCCTGCGGAAGTCGCAGCCTGACTGGCTCAGGCCGGCTGCATAGTTTGGGCTGCATTGAACGTTGAAATATTGCCCCGGCAAGAGCCGGGATCGGGAAAGAGGTTCCTGTGAAACGCGAGCTGGACAACCTTGTCACCCAGATGCACGCAGGCGGCATCACCTACGACGAAGCGGTGCGCGAATTCAAGCGGCGCTTCATTCTGGAAGTGCTCGCCGGCCACAGGGGAAACCAGTGCAAGGCAGCGCGGGAACTGGGCGTCCACCGCAACACGCTCAGCCGCATTTTGAACGAACTGAAGATCGATCCGGCGCAGGTGCGCACCGGGATGCGCCGGCCTCCACGCAGTGAGCGGCTGGATTACGGCGCGAAACAGGGGACGCGCTGAAGGAGACCCTGACCCTGAGATTCATCCTGCCGCAACCGTAATTTCGCAGGTACTGGTTGCGACACGCGCTTTCTTCCCTGCCTCTCTCGCGACTCCGCGCCCCGCCCAACCTTATATCCTGTAGCTATGAGCACTTCGCCGGAGCCCCGCGTCTACGTCTGCGAGGGCTTTCACTGGGATGAGCAGCGGGCCTATCTTTTTGACATCGATGGAACGCTGGTGCGCCACCGCGACCGGGTTCACTTCGACGCTTTTGCGAAGAGCGTGCGCGATGTTATGGGACGGGAGCTGCCGCTGGATGGAGTTACGCTTTCCGGCAACACGGACCCGGGTATCTTGCGGGATGCTTTCCGACTGGCGCGCGTCGAAGACAGTCTGTGGCGTCCGCATCGCGAGGATGTTTTGAGAGCGATGTGCCTGCATGTTGCCGCGCGGCGCGCCGAGCTGCTGCCGACCGTCATGCCTGGAGTGGAAGAGACGCTGGCGCATCTGCGAAAGAAAGGCGCGCTGCTGGGAGTGGCGACGGGCAATCTGGAGGAGATTGGGTGGATCAAAATTGAAAATGCGGAGCTGCGGACGTGGTTCAGCTTTGGCGGGTTCAGCGACGGGTTCGAAGCGCGGGCGGATATGATTGCTCACGCTGCGGAAAAGGCGCGTGCGATCCTGCAGTCGAAGATCCGGAAACCCAGCGGGGCAGACGCGAACCTCGGTGAGTCGGAAATGAGCATCTGCGTGGTGGGCGACACGCCTTTCGACGTTGAAGCGGCGAGCGCAAATGGGCTGCCGACGATTGCGGTGGCGACGGGCAGGTACAGCTTCGACGAGCTGATGGAGCATCATCCCGCCGTCTGCGCGACCACACTGGAGGCGCTGCTGGAAGCCACTGACTCCAAAATGAAGGTGGGGGAAGATGCTTCGTAGGGTCGCAATTCCGACCGGGCTGGCGCTGGTGCTCGCTGCCGGCGCTTTTGCGCAGGCAATGCCGGCTTCCGCGCAGCAGACGCAGACTTCATCAGAACCAACGCCTGGGCCTGGGACGCAATCCGCCGCGAACCCGGCCGCACCGCAGACAGCGGCCGGATCAGCGCAACCGGCAGCGGCCGCGTCCACGACGCCAACGGCGCAGGCGATTGCCGGACGATACCTATCCAAAAAAGGACGCGCCGAGGCAGCGAAGCTTTTTGTCGAGGGCGCGAAGGATGTGGACCACGATGATACCCGCGCGGCGATGGATGCTTTCACGCGTGCTGCGGAACTCGATCCCACCGAGCCGAAATACGCAATGGCCGACCAGATTGCGCGCCAGCGCCTGGTCAGTGAGCTTATCCAGCAATCGGACAAGGACAAGATCCTGGGGCATTTTGCGGATGCGCGCGCCAGGATTGCCGAAGCCCAGAGCGTGGATCCTGGCAGCCCGATGCTTGCCCAGCATATGGATGAGCTGGCATCGCAAACGGTGGCCGGGGAACCGGCGGCGCGCTCAGCGGTGGCCGGCGCTCCTCCTATCGAACTGCAGCCCAAAGCTGTGCGGCGCAGCTTTCATCTGCATACCAGCGCGCGGGAGCTGGCGAATAATGTATTGCCTGCCTACGGCATTCAGGCCACGCTGGACGATTCCGTCAGCGCGAACTCGGTTCGATACGACGTGGATGACGCCGATTTCGCCACAGCCGAGCGCACCCTGGAGCTGGCTACCGGGACTTTCTTCGTGCCTCTCGATCCGGGGCGCGTCCTGGTTGCGAAGGACACCAAGGCGAATCGCGACAAATTCGAGCGCCAGGCGGTGGAGACGGTGTACCTGCCCGGCTTAGCGGCCGATCAGTTCACGGAGATCTCGACGATTGCAAAGAATGTGTTCGCCGTGAGCAAAGCCACGACGGACGTGGGCCAGAGCGCACTCACAGTGCGTGGTTCGCCCGCGGAGCTGAATGCCCTGAACGCCACGCTGACCAGCCTGATGGAAGGGCGCAGCGAATTGCAGCTGGACGTTCGCCTTTACGAGATCGATCGGACGAAGGCGGTGAACCTGGGAGTGATCCTGCCGAACCAGACCACGCTGTTCAATGTCTATTCGGAGGCGCGCAACATACTCAACAGCAATGCGAGCCTTGTCCAGCAGATTGTATCGAGCGGCCTTGCGGCGCCTGGCGACTGGGAGGCGATTCTGGCGATTCTGATCGCGTCCGGGCAGATCAGCAACAGCATTCTCACCCAGCCCTTCGGCGTATTCGGCGGCGGACTGTCGCTGACCGGCGTAGTTTATCAGGGCGGGTCGCTCAACATGCAGCTGAACTCCTCCGACGTACGCGCACTCGACCAGGTCCAGCTGCGCGCGCTCGATCGCCAGGAGTCGACGATCAAAACGGGCGAGCGGTATCCCATTGAGACCTCCAGCTACTCGAGCCTCGGGGGCTCGTCGCTCAACATCCCCGGGTTGTCGACTGCTGGGCTTTCGAGCACTCTGCAGGGCCTGGGGGTAAGCGCTTCGTCGCTGCAGGCTGCGGCGTCGGTGAATATCCCGCAGGTGCAGTACCAGGACATCGGGCTGACGTTGAAGGTAACGCCGACGCTCATGGGCGCCGACCGGGTTTCACTGAAGCTTGACTTTACGCTGTCGTCGCTGGCCGGCTCATCGCTGAACGGGCTGCCTTTGCTGAACAATCGTGAATACAACGCGATCACTTCGATGCGCACCGGCGAGACGGCTTTGCTGGTCAGCTCGCTGTCCCGTCAGGAGTCGGATTCGATCACCGGCCTGCCGGGGGTGAGCGAGATTCCGGGCTTTCAGAGCACGACGAATAAAAACAGCGACTTGAATGTGGCCGAGCTGGCTATTGTGATCACGCCGCACATCGTGCGGTCGGTTCATCGGGGGGCGTCGGAAAAGATGATCATGCTGCCGGGGGGACCGTGATATTACAGTCGCCGGTAGTTCAGGAAAAGGCCGGACCCGAGGGTCCGGCCCTTTGTTTTGTGGTTGAAGTCTATGCCGCACGCTGGGCGTAAGGGTTCACGCGATCCGCAATCTCTGTGAGCAGCTGATCGGCGTGGCCTTCATCCTTGATCGTTTTGTCGAGCAGCTCGACGTGGGCTGTTTCTCCGAGAATCTGGGCCCAGCGCCGCACCGCGCCATAAACGGCGATTTCGTAATGCTCCACGCGCTGTCCGGCGGAGATCAAAGCCGCGTCGCGTACGCTTTCGTCGGCTGAGTCTTTGACCATGTCTTCGGTTTCGGTGACCAGCGCAGCGAGAACCTTGCACTTGATCGGCTTCGCTTCGCCGGCGGAGTGGTTCAGCATCTGCTCGATGCGCGTCACATGAACCCGCGTTTCCTGAAGATGCGACTCGAATGCCTGCTTGAGCTGGGTATCCATTGCTTTATCGATCATCTTCGGCAACGCTTCGATGATCTGTTGCTCGGTGGATAACAGCATCTGCAGCTGGTTGATGTAGAGCTTGCGGAGATTGTCGAGATTTGCGGAAAAAACCTTCATTGTCTCGCTCCTTGTGGGTGGGTATCTGAGTTGTTTCTTTCCTCGGTCTGAAGTCGTTCTCTTTTGGCTAGGATGCGAGAGTTCGCCCATGAGCACCCCTGAGGTAGTCAAAAGGCGCTGGCAGCGAAGCCGGGCGCGCAGGGTCGAGTTCAGCCGGACCAGACGGAATGCCGCGGGCTGTGTTTCCGCGCAGACGCCGTAGAAGGAGCGACGGCAAACCGCGGCCTGACGCGCGACGGCAAACCGCGGCTAGGTAAGGCGTGCGAACTTCTGCCGCCGTGTCTCCCACTCGGCGGTCGAGAAGAGCCGCGGGCCCACTTCGATGAGGCGGGGGATCATGTTAAAGACGGCGACCGGGGTCCAGCGCCGGCCCTCGCGGGTGCGAAAGCCCTTCTCGTTGAGGTCGCTGACAATGCTCGAAAAGGGAAAGTCCTGCACCAGCATCTCCATCATCTGCAGGAGCGCCTGGTTCTCCTTTGGATCGACTTCGAGGCGCTGGCAGTCTTCCGAGATGCGGAGGCCGTAGGGAATCTCTTCGTGGAAGGCGCCCTCGGTGGGTTGCTCGGAATCGGGCAGCTCGCGCCTCCATTCGAGGGAGACGAGTTGCCAGCCGGTCGCGGTGCGCTGTTTTACGATTTCCTCGCTGAAGGGCCCGGAGATAACATCGCGAATCCGTTCAAAGTACGCCATGCAAGGCCTCCTGTTGGGCGCATTTGTCGCACTTTTCGGGCCATCCGGACGACCGCGGCCCAAGCCCGCTAAGTCGTTGATAGATCGTTCGCTGGGCCATGCCCTAATTGGCACGGCTCCGAGCGGGGTTGTCCAGCTCCAGGGAATGCTGTCCGCTTCTGAACAGCGAGTTAGGCGAGCCAGGCCGGACCGGCCCTTACTCTTCCTCCACCTGCAGCGTGACCACTTGCTGTCCGGTGAGCACGGCATCCATGGGTAGAGAAGCCATCGGCACAGCCGACTCGCCATTGAGCGCCATCCCTTTGTTCTCCCGGAGGGGCTCCATGGCATTGGCCATCGACAGCGGAATCGCGGTCAGGGTGCGCCCGTCGACGGCTGCCTGGGCTTCGGGCGCCAGGAGCGTGACGTAGAGCTGATCGCTGGTGTGCACACTGTTCAGCTGGGCGATGGTCGCGGCCACGTCGAGCGGCTGGGCATTGAACTGCGCAGGTTGCAGCAGCCGATCCAGCGTGCCGCTGTCGCTCACGAGCAGACGCACGGGACCGGCGGGCAGATTGGAGGGCAGCTTGACCGGAATACGCACATTGCGCCGGTCGCCATGCCAGGGAAGGATCGTCGCTTCCACGGTGATGGTGTCGCCGGCGTGAACCTCCACGCGGCTCGTATGCGCGCTTTCGATCTCCGCGGTCAGGCGGCGCGGGATGGCGGCAACCTCGAGGTCGACGCTCTCGATGGGAGTGCGGCGGGCGGCGTTGTCGTAGAGGCGGGTGAAGCGCTCGCCAAGAACCAGCGCGGTCTGGAGATTCGCCGGCAGCGCATCGGTTGGAGCCACCAGGCTGTTCAACTTCACCGAAGGATAGCCGCTGAGCTTCACCGACCCCTGAACGTGATAGGTGGTCTGCGCGGAGTAGCTGTTGGCCTGCATCAGGCCCTGGTAGACGGCGACCATCACCGCCATGGGCGTGATCTGCTGTTGATCGATCACTTCAAAGTGCAGGGCGTCGGGTTCGCTGCCGTGCTCCGCCGGTTCGCCTTCGCGGACCACGCGCAGGGTCACCGGAATCATGCGGGCCGGTTTGCCGAACTCACCCATGATGGCCGACGCGCGATCTTCGGTAATGGAGCCGATGGTTTCGGTGGTGTTAATGATCTTGAAGGCGTCGAGGGGCGAGGGCAGAGTCGCGACCACGTCGGCCTTGGTCATGGGCATGGAGACGGGGCCATATTGGGTGATGGGGTGCCCGCAGGCCAGCATTCGCTTCGGATCGATGTAGGTCACGGTGCAGGTGGCCGCAATGTCGAGGTCTCCGCGGACCAGGATCGCGCTGACAGCCGAGCCAGGCATGAGCGGATCAGGCTGCTTCTCGTTGCTCTCCGAACCACCGACACCTTCGACTGGCGTCAGTCCCGCCGGCGCGTGGTCCTTCCAGAGCTTCAGCGCGTCTGGACCAAAGCCGCTGAAGACGAGCGGTGTGTCCATGGGCTGGATGAGGGCTCCGCCTAGAGCGCCTGCCGCGGATGGGCTGCTGACGAGGGGTGAGCCAGGGTTGGCGACGCCGGACTGGCCGAAATCAGGCTCGCTCAAGCCAGGCTCACTCAGGGCTGTGTGCGCAAAACCCGCATCTGCCAACTCTGTCGCGGGCGCCGCGTGCTGGTCCTCCACGCCGAGCATGGACGCGATGGGGGTGATCCCGCAGATGGGCTCTTTGCTGAACATTCCAATGCGATACGACAAAGCGCCGACCAGCCGGCCGTCTACGTACACCGGGCTACCGCTCATGCCAGCCACCACGCCGGTGTATTCGGGCTTCGTGCCTTCGAGGCGGGCGAGAATCATGTCCTGGCGGGGCCCGAGGGCATTGTGGAGCACGCCCAGAATCTCGATGCCCATGGGTTCGGGCTTCGTCCCTTCGAATACCGTGTAGGCCACGCCTTGCAGGCCCCTGTGAATCTCGCTCAGCGGAAAGAATTTTGTGATGGCAGGCGGGCTGGGAGGCAGGGCCACGGCTCTGGCTGCGGGGTTGGCAGGGACCGAAGTCTGGGCAGAAAGCGCCGCGCTCATTGCCAGAGCCAGGGCGGCGATCCATTTTTGGATATCCTTCAGGCGTTTATACACGTCCATAGACTAAGCTTCTCCCACGCTTGCCGCCAGGGCACCGGCGGCACGAAGATTGTTTCAGAGGTTTATTCATGAGGGAATCCCACCAGCGCTTACCGGCTCTTGCCGCTGTCGCCCTGCTGCTCTTTCAGACTCTTTTGCCCGTCCGCTTGTCATGGGCCCAGCAACAGTCGTCTTCCGGGGGGCAGCAAACCCAGACTCCGCCCCCGCCCCAGCAGCCCGATCAGACGGCCCCCGAAGCCGGTGGACCTGGCAACGACAATGGCCCCATTGCCATCCCGAAGAAGAACGCGCCTCCGCCGCCTCCGCCGCCCGAGCCTGCAGTGAAGAACCCTCCCGGGCTGAACAACTATTCGCTGCGCGTCGACGTGCCGGTCGTGAATGTCGACGTGGGTGTGATCGCGGAAAAGACGCATCAGTTTATCCCCAACCTCAAAGAGCAGAACTTCCGCGTTTTTGAAGACGGCGCGCCGCAGGACATCGTCAGCTTCCGTCAGGTGAAAGCTCCTATCACAGCCGTTCTGCTGGTTGAGTTCGCCGCCACCAGCTACTCGTTTATTTACGACATGTGGAACGCCGCGTTCGCATTTATGCAGCAACTGCGTCCGGATGACTATGTCGCCGTGGTCACTTATGACATGCATACCACGATTCTGACGGATTTCACGCAGAACAAAATGATGATCCAGCAGGCGGTGCAATCGCTGCAGATGCCCACCTGGCGCGAAACCAACGAATTCGATGCACTCTATGAGACGCTTGACCGGCTGTCCCGGATCGATGGCCGCAAGTACATCATCCTGATATCGTCCGGGCTTGATACGTTCTCGAAAATAACACTCGACAAGACGCTGCAGAAGGTCAAGGAGACGCCGAACGTCACCATCTTCTCAATCGCCACCGGAGGAGCCGGAATCATGGGAGGCGGTGGATTTGCGAGCGGGCGCATGAACAATATCACGATGCTTCAGGCGCAAAATGAGCTGCAAACCTTTGCACGGATGACGGGGGGCATGTACTTCGAGCCGCGCTTCGACGCCGAAATGCCGGACATCTTCTCGGAAATAAACGAGTCGATTCGTAATCAGTATCAGATTACCTATAAGCCGACCAATCCCAAAATGGATGGGACCTATCGGCGCATCCGGGTGGAACTTGTGGACGAGGAAGGCCACCCACTGCGGATGCAGGACGAAAAGCATAAGGCCCTGAAATACGACATCATTGCGCGTGATGGGTATAAAGCGAAGCAACAGGTGGAATAAGCGGCAGTGTGCTGGTGTGCGATTTCCGAACTCGCAGTACAAAAGTTTCGGTACATCCGTCATAAGTAACGCGCGGATGGGGAGCGGCTCCCCTTCGAGGGAAGTGTTATAGCTTGGGTGTTGCCAGAGCGTCGATGCTTGTTGGCGCCAGGCAAGACACGGGTTTTCTTCCAGGGAAGTGCTGTAATGCATGACTTGATTTTTGCTTTGGCTTTTATTGCAATGGTCGCGGCTCCTGCCATGGTGGCCACGATCGGTGGCCGAAAAGAGTACAACCCAAATCCGAATATGCCCTCTCTGCCCCGGGTGAGCGATGTCAAGGCGCCACTCGCCGCGCCCCCGGTGCGCCCTCCGGTGAAGCACAAAACGATGGAAAAACTCCCGATTCTGACGTACGGGGACCTCACCCTGCCGGTGCACAACGCCCGGGGTATGTCGAACCGCTAAGGCCGTTCTCGCATCCTGTGACGCGGGTATGAGGGTTCCTGCGTGCGGACGTGCCTGTTTTGCTGCGCCTGGTTTTTGAGCTTCTGAGCCACCGGTTTGCTACTCTGGCTTCGTTCTTATGGAGCCTCTTCTGGGGGTGCTGCTGGGTCCGACGGGCAGCGGCAAAACCGCCTTGTCGCTGACCCTGGCCCGACGCTTTGGCGGAGAAGTTGTCAGCTGCGACTCGGTCGCGGTGTACTGCGACATGGAGGTGGGGACGGCGAAGCCAACGCCGGAGGAGCGCCGCGCAATTCCGCATCACCTGATCGATGTCGTGGCTCCGAGCCAGCTTTTCACTGCGGGGGATTACAGCCGTCTGGCCCGCGATGCGGTCGGGGAGATCGCTTCCCGCGGCCATTTGCCGATCGTGACCGGGGGAACCGGCTTGTATCTGCGCGCCCTGCTCGATGGGCTCTTCGCGGGTCCGCGGCGTTCGGAGGCGATTCGCGCTCGCCTTCGGGCCACCGCGCATCGGCATGGTCCAGGTTGGCTGCATCGGATGCTGCGGAGGCTCGATCCAGCGGCCGCCGCGCTGATCCACTCGAACGACCAGCCCAAGCTGATTCGCGCCATTGAGGTTTGCCTGGCCGCGCGCAAGCCGCTCAGCGAGGCCTGGAAAGCGGGACGCGATCCGCTCACCGGCTATCGCATCCTGCGCATCGGACTCGACCCTCCGCGGCCGCAGCTCTACGCTCGGCTCGACGCGCGCGCCGCGGAGATGTTCGCTCACGGCCTGGTCGAGGAGACACGCAGCCTCATCGGCAAATATGGCGAAACGCCTCGCGCCTTCGATTCGCTCGGCTATCGCCAGGCGCGGGCTGTGCTTCGCGGAGAAATTTCGGAAGCCGACGCCATCGCCGCCACCGGTCAGGCTCACCGCAACTACGCCAAGCGGCAGCTTACCTGGTTTCGCCGCGAGCGAGAGGTTCGCTGGCTGCCGGGTTTCGGCGACGATCCATCGGTCGCGGGCGAGGCGATCGCGCTGGTACAAGAGAACCTGTAACCTGATGGCCGCTTCTACAACACTGCATTCACTCTGGCGCTCCGCGCCAGAAATCGCCGGCGCGTCGGGCCCGCGGGGATCCCTCTCGTCGAGCCTGATTGATGCGGCGCTGCTGACGCCGTTGGTTCTCCTCGTCCACGGCTTTCATCCCTATGCCGGGGATGCGGGCATCTATGTCGCGGGGGTTCGCCACATCCTGGACCCCTCGCTCTATGAACGCAACGCAGCCTTCGTCGATGCGTTCACGAAGTTTTCGCTCTTCCCGTGGCTTGCGGCTGCCGTCGTTCGGGTTTCGCATCTGTCGCTCGCGTGGACGCTCTTCGCCGCTCAACTGCTTTCGATCTTTCTGTTCCTCACCGCCTGTGGGGGACTGGCTTCCCGGTTCTTTGCCAGTCAATCTGCCCGGTGGTGCTCTGTGCTGCTCGCGGTTGCGTGCTTCACGCTGCCCGTTGCGGGAACCGCGCTCGTTCTCATGGATCCCTACGTCACGGCGCGGTCTTTCTCTACGCCGCTGAGCCTGATGGCCGTCGCCGCATGCATCGACCGCGCGTGGTCGCGCATGGTTCTGCTGCTGATACTTGCGGCCCTGATCCATCCGCTGATGGGCGTTCACACCTCGGCCTTCGTGATCCTTCACGCATGCGTCCGGTCGGGCCGCACTCGGTTGGCAGTCGGACTTTGCAGCACAGCGACCGTCGCCTGCGGCGTGGCATTCGCAGCAGCGCACTGGACGCCCATCTCGCCTGCTTATCGGCAGGCCGTCGCGCTGGCTCCGCGGACTTTTCTCTTTCTGGCGCGCTGGCACTGGTATGAAGTGTTGGGGTTGGTGCTGCCGCTGGTCCTCTATGGTGCGGCTTTTCGAATATTTGGCTCCGCGAGCAGGAAGGGCCCGGTGTGCCTCACCTGCCTGCTGCTCGGAACCACGAGCGTTGTTATCGCGGCGTCATTCGTCCCGCCTGAGGGCCCTTATCTGCTCGTTCCGCTCCAGGTTCTGCGCAGCTTCCACCTGATTTATGCGGTGGCCGTCGTGCTCAGCGGCGGAATTCTCGCGGCAGTCTTTGCTCGATCGCGTACGGGCGCTTTTGCCCTTCTCGCTGTGCTGTTCGCCAGCATGTTTGCAGCGCAGCGCGCATCCTGGAGCGGATCTATTCACATTCCGTGGTCTGGGCAGATTGAGTGGCCGGGGTCGGAGCCCGCCAACTCTTACCAACAGGCGTTTCTCTGGATTCGCGACAACACTCCGCGCAACGCCGTTTTTGCCTTCAACCCACAACTGGTCTATTTGCCCGAGGAAGATGAGCAGGGGTTTCGCGCGATCAGCTTGCGGGATCATCTCGCCGACGACAAGGACGCGGGCGTCGCCGCCGTCGTGCCGCAGCTTGCAGAACGCTGGGCAATCCAGCGCAATGCCGAGTTTTCTGTGGATCGAATGACCGACGCGGAGCGAAGAACCGCACTCGTTCCGCTCGGTGCGAATTGGCTGCTGCTTCCGCCCAACGCCACGACAGGACTTCCCTGCTCTTACATCAACCGTGTTGCGAAAGTCTGCCGTCTGGATCCATGACCCCGGATCCATGAATGCAGATCCATGACCGCAAATATTCAAGGGGGGCCGCAGAGACTCAGGTGAGGTCCGGGGGAAGCCGGACCTCATCCGCAGAATCGATTCGCGAGTAGCTGAACACGGGTTCGGCTACCCAGTTGGCGGATCCATGAAGGTCGTTGCGCTCAAAGAGCGTCGATCGCTTGTGTTGCCGCGTCGATCGCCTCGGCGATCTTGCGCACCTGCTCGGGGGTCACGTTCTGGCGCGACAGCCGCGTCATCACCGCGCCCCGCAGTTCCATGAAGGCTCGCATGATCTCCGGTGATCGGCCTCGCTCGAAGCCCTTGCCCGCCTCGTCGATGCGCGCAAAAAGTTCGTCGATGCGCTCCTTGTTGGCTTTCAGGTACTCGAGCCCTGCTGGCGTCACGGTGTAGACCTTCTTGTTGTCGTCCGAAGTCGAGACCGAGGCGAGCCCCTCTTCTTCGAGCAGCGTGAGGGTCGGGTAGATCACGCCCGCGCTCGGCGTGTAGCCGCCCGACAGCCGCTCCTCCATGCGCTTCATCAGCTGGTAACCGTAGCTCGGCTCTTCGGAGAGCAGCTTCACGATCACCAGCTTCAGGTCGCCTGCATCGAAGAGCCGCTCGCGGCCTCCAAAGCCGCGCTGGAAGCGCCCGCGCCGTCCCCAGCCGAATCCGCCGTGGCGTCCTCGGCCCTCGCACGAACCCTCTCGGGCTTCGGCGCCTCCGAAATACCCAGCAGCAAACCATCCACGAGGGCCGTGCTCAGGGTGGTGTTGGGGGTGATGTGCTTTGAAGTGGCATCTGCCGCGACTCGAATCTTCTTTTGTTGCAAATACTTGGTCAAACATGTTCATTTCTCCTGAAGACAATATATCGCAAGATATATCTTATTGCAAGGAAAAATATATCTTTTGCGGAAGGCTCTCGAAACGCCCACCGCGCGCCCGATCGCCTTGACAGCCCTGGGCCAAGCCGGTAGTCTCGCGGCATTCCCCGGGCCCTCTGGAACATCTCTTGTTTCCGAAGGAGCAACCATCATGCAGAAGCGTGTCTGTCTGGCCGCGGCGATCTTGATCCTGCTGGCCTTCACTGCACCGTCGATGAGCGCGCAGGCGAAGGCCTCCGCCGACGAGGCTGCCATCAAGGCCCTCTACACCAAGTGGAACGACGCCTTCAATAAGAAGGACGCGGACGCCATCATGTCTTTTTACGCACCCGACGTATTCGTCTACGATGTGATTCCGCCGCGCGCGTATCCGTCCTGGGACTCGTACAAAAAGAATTGGGAAGGGCTGTTTGCCCAGTTTCCCGGCCCGCTCACCAACACCGTCTCCGACCTGAAGATTACGGTGGTGGGCCCGGTTGCGTATACACACTTCATCAACAGCGGCACGATGACCGATAAAGACGGCACCCAAAGTCACGTTGTGGTTCGCAGCACCGATGTCTGGCGGAAGATCGATGGGAAGTGGCTGATCGTCGAAGAGCACAACTCTGTGCCGGTCGACATGGCCACCGGCAAGCCAGACATGCTGTCGACGCCGTAGCCGAACACCACGGCGCCAAGGCGGCGCGGAATGCCCCGCTCGCTTTGCTGCGCTATTGTTGTTCGGTTTGCAGGCCGCCGTCGGGGACCAGAACGATCTCGCAAATTTTGTCGCTGGCTTGCGAGCAACTGACGACGGCGCTGCGGAGCAGGTGCCCCTTTGAATCTGGCGGGAGCAGTTCGGGAAATTTCATAGCGTCAATGGTTTTCTTTTCGGCGGTGAGTGGATGCGCACCGGACATCTGCTGCGAGTCGATCACGCCTGCAGTGGTGATTTCGAGGCGGAAGGTGCCCCAGCCTTTCTCGTCCGCGGCGCGGGGGATTTTGTAGGTCCGCAAATCCTGGAGGTCGGCAGTGCCGGCGGGCTGGTGAGCTTTTGCGCCAGCCGCTTTGAGCCGCGCGACGCTGTCGGTTATGTGGCCGCGAGTAGCGGGTGTGTCGTTGCTCGTAAGAGCGGCTGAGGCAAATGTATAGGCAGTGAGGGCGTCGTCTTTCTGGCCGAGGGCTTCGTTCACCTGACCGAGGTGATCGCCGACTTCCGCGCGCAGAGACGCACGCCACGCCGGCGCAATAAATTGTTTTGCGGCATCGTACTTGCCTTCGCGGAAGAGGATCCAGCCCAGCGTGTCCCACGAAGCGACGAGCAGGTTGGCCTCGGCGAACGTTTTGCTGTTCGCTTCCGCGGCAGTCATCGTGGCGCTTTTCTCTTCGAGACGGGCGACGCTTTTGCGCGATGCGTCTTCGGCAATGGGCAGATCGATCCCGGTTTCGCTGAGCGCATAGGCGGCGTTGTTCAGGATTCCCGGATCGTCGGCGCCGTCGAGGACGCTCTTGGCGATGGCGGCCGCCTCTTCTTTGCGATCGAGGAGCAGAAGGGTGGTGCTGATCTGGACCTGGACGTTGCGATCGTCAGGATTCTGCTCGGCGGCGGTCTGAAGGGTCTTGAGGGCAGCGTTGTAGTCGTGCGCCGTGGTCTGCAGGGAGGCGAGATAGAGGGAGAGGCGCAGGTCGGGGTGCTCGCCCAGAAACTTCTGCAGCGTTTGGCGTGCGCCGGCCGTGTCGCCGCTCTTGGCCTGAGCGGCAGCGAGCGCACCGGCGGCAAAGACATTGTCGGAATGCGCGGTTAGTTCTTTGCGGAAGTCGGCTGTGGCTTCTTCGTCATTGCGCTCCATGGAGGCGATGGCGCCATACATACCCCAGAGATATTCCTGGTCAGGATTTTTGGCCTTCACCTTGTCGAGGGTTTCCTTCGCCCCGCCCATGTCTCCCGCGCGCAGACGATCCTGGGCCTGCTTCATGAGGTCGGCGACAGAGGCATTGTCGGGAGTCGCGGCTTCAGCTGGCGCCGTCGCGTCTGCGGCGCTGTTAGCGGCCGGTGCGACGTGGATGGTGACGGTCTTCGACCCTTCTGTGGCAGCCGGCGCAGTGGCGGACCCGGCTGGAGATTTCGGCGCGCCAGCCGAGGATGCCTTGCTGGACCCCGGAGAAACAAGCGTGGGAGCCTTAGCCACGGTGAAGTCCGGGGCAGGCTGGATGAGCTGAATCCAGTTTTCGCCGGACAGGCTGATGTCTTTGGTGAAAGCCTGGTAGCGTTTCCACTCGGCCTTCGGCAGCTTCTCTTTCAGAACGGCGATGGTGCGTTCGGCAACGATCTGCTGGCCATCGAAGCGATAGGTCTTGTCGAAGGTGGCGAAGTCGGTTTTGACGTGAATCGGATCGGGGAGGTCGGTGCGGTAGCCCTTGGGCAGGGTGATGGTGGAGATGGCGGTGAGGGTGCGAGGGGCGCCGAGGTTGATATCTTCCTGGGGTTCTTTCGCGTCTTCGTCGAGCACGGTGAATTCGAGCGCGGGAAAGAGGGGAACGATGCGGCGGTTATCCCAGTCTCCATAAGGATGGCGGCTGTAGTCGTACGAGATGGCGATGGGCGTGGAATAGTCGTTGGCGTTTGTGAAGCGGGTATTGCTGGTGGTACCGCCGAAGCCAGTCATCGACGAGATGTACTGAGAGGCCTTGTCCCATTCGGCGGGAGCCACGTTGAGGGCAAGCGCGCGAACGTAGATTTCGGAGTCGTCGCGGTAGGCGGCGGTGATTTTTCCGGTGAGTTTACCGTCGGCATCGAGGGAGGCGACGGCCTCAAAATGTTCGGAATAGGGGAAGGGACCGGCCGCGGGCGTGGACGCCAGCTCCGCAGGTGAATTGGAGGGAACGACGAGAGCCTTCTGGTCGCGAATGACGGAAGTGAGGAAACGATAGGGCGCGACGGTGGGCGTGCTATCGAGCCAGATGCGGCCATCGGGCATATTGACGGTGGTGATGACGTGATTGAAGACAGCGGGAGACGGAACATCGGGGACAGGCGCGATGCCCACGCCGATGAGGGCGGGCGCGGTGGAGAAACCTTTCGCGCGCAGGAGCGCTTCGAGGAGCGTGTCTTTATCTTTGCAATCGCCGTACTGGTTGGCGAGAACCTCGGCGGCGGAGTGGGGCTGATAGCGGCCGATGCCGAAGTCGATGCCAACATAACGCGTGTGCGTGGATACGAACTCATAAATGGCGCGCACCTGGTCTTCGGGCGTTTTGGCGTCTTTGGTGAGTTCGGCGGCGCGGGCACGGAGAGCGTCGTTCGGCTGCGCCTGAGTGAGAGCGAGGCTGCGATACCAGTCCCCCACCTCAGCCCAGCTATGGAACGTCGTCCAGGCGACTGAGGGTATTTTGCGGCCGTCGGCATCCTCATCGATATCTTTGGGCGGAACTGGCTTGCTGGAATTGTCGCCCGTGTTCTTCGGGGCAGTTACTAGCTGCGCTACGTTCCAGCTGTAACTATGGACACCGTTGTGGTCGGAAATAGTGGGCTTGTGGTTCGGGCTCCAGACCTGCACGTACTTATCGGAGGGGAAATTCAGGGTGAGGATCTCGGCGAGAACGATCGCAGTGCCGGGAGCCGTGAAGTGGTCGACACCCCAGAACTGGCCAGGGGCCTCGGCTTTGTTGATGGCGAACTCGACATCGTATTCGAGAATGTCGCCCGGAGAAAGAGACCGGACGGGAAGGTGTTTCTCCTTCAGGTCGCTGTAGAGAGGCGCTTCACGGGTGACGGCGGAAGCCATATCGATAGCGTCGGAGGGCGGCGTGTCGATGGTTGTTCCGTCGGGTTTGTGTACGCGGACGAGCCTGATGAGCGGAACTTCGTTGGCGGAGGCATAGGCGAAGGAGAGCACGCTGAATTGCTGGGCAGCGCCCTGGGACTGGAGCCGGAGAAGGACGTGGATCTCACGCTCGCCGGTGCCGTCGGCGTGCATAGTGTAGGTGGTCTCGGATCGCTCGAGGACCATGGCCTCATCGGCAAAAACATTGGGCGCATCAGGTTTGTTGGCCGCCTGAGCGAGAGAGCTGCAAGGCAGAAGGAGGGAGGGAAGGACAGAGCCCAGAGCCGCGAGAATGATTGTGCGGAACATTTGCCGAATAGCTTAATACGGAAAGCTGGTTATGCCACTCCATAATTATGGGAAGGCGGAGTTACCGTGTCGGGGTACGGAAGGTCAACCGGGGAAGTTTGAGGGAGGCGCCCAGCCGGGCGCCAAGGGCGAGTGCCCCCAAACCACCTCGTGCTTCCCAGGGCGCAGCCTGAGACGCATTGGCTTCCGGCCAGGGTAATCTGTCTTCACCCCCGGCAGATCCATTCACAAGATTCGGCGTTCCATCATTTTTGCATCCCATGAGAGGCCTTTATGCAATCTGCATATTCTCTGCTTTTGCCGCGCAGCTGCTCCGTGGTCGTTGCGTTGCTCTGCCTTCTTCCGGTTGCTGGAGCCAGGGGACAGGCCGCGCCCGGCGCAAACTCGCCCGTCGAGTCCCGAGCCACCTTTGACCCGCGAGTCACCTTCGCTCCCCTGACGCTTCCCGATCCGGTGAACGCGTATCGCTCCAGCAATGGCGCGCCCGGCCCGAGCTACTGGCAAAATGAAGCCGATTACGAGTTACACGCGACCCTCAACACCGGGGCCAAACAGTTGCGGGCTACTGAGGTCATCACTTACAAAAACAACAGCCCTGATAATTTGCCGAGCGTATGGGTGCAGCTGGAACAGAACATTTATCGCAAAGATTCGCGCGGGCACACCATCCTGGGTGGACTGATGAGACGGCGGTCAAGGCCGGGAGCGGAGGCCGCAACGGAAGACACATCCACGCAGGGATTCGTCTTCGATTCGGTCATGATTGAGTTGGGCAAGCAGACCACGAAGGCTGACTATCTGGTGGATGACACGCGGATGCAGATCCGCTTGCCCGAGCCGCTGGCCGGTCACGGCGGCCAACTGAAGATTCACATCGCTTATCACTATCAGATTCCCGGCATCTGGGGCGGACGTACGTCCTGGGGCATGTCGGAAAAAGGCGAGATTTACGACATGGCCCAGTGGTATCCGCGGATGTGTGTCTATGACGACCTGCGCGGATGGGACACTCTACCCTACATCGGCAGCGAGTTTTATCTGGAGTACGGCAACTACGATTACTATCTGACGGTTCCTTCGAACATGATTGTTGCGGGTTCTGGCGAGCTGATGAACCCCAAGGACGTCCTGACAAAAGCCGAGATCGATCGGCTTGAGCAAGCGCGCAACAGCGATACGACGGTCTACATCCGTAAGCCGGCCGAAGTAGGCGACCCAGCCAGCCGCCCGAAGCAGGATGGAGCTCTAACATGGCATTTCCACATGGACCACACACGCGATGCGGTGTGGAGCGCTTCACCGGTGTTTGTGTGGGATGCAGCGCGCATTAATCTGCCGGACGGAAAAAAGGCTCTGGCGATGAGCGTGTATCCGCCAGAGAGCGTTGGGCCGGATGCGTGGGATCAGTCGACGCAGTATGTGAAAGACACGGTGGAGAGATTCTCGAAGCACTGGTATCCGTATCCGTGGCCGGTCGCCATCAACGTTGCGGGATTCTCGACAGGGATGGAATATCCTGGCATTGTCTTCGACGGAGTAACAGACAAAGGGTCGTTTCTGTTCTGGGTGACTGCGCACGAAATTGGCCACACCTGGTTTCCCATGATTGTAGGTTCGAACGAGCGGCGGCACGCATTTATGGATGAGGGGTTCAATACCTTCATCGACATAGAAGAGTCGGCAGAGTTTGCCGGCGGGAAATTCGGGCCGAAGCGGGATTCGGAGTACTCGGCAGGCGGAGAGCCGCAGGATACGATTCTCAAGGTGTTGGACAATCCCGATGCTCCGACGCTCATGGCCCGTGCCGATGCCTACCCGTGGACTCTGGGCCATCCGGTGAGTTACTTCAAGGGCGCGTATGGAATGGTGCTGTTGCGCGAGCAGATCCTCGGGCCGGAGCGGTTCGACTGGGCATTTCATAAGTACATCCGCGACTGGGCTTACAAGCATCCGTCGCCGTCGGACTTCTTCCGGGAGATGCAAAGTGAAGGCGGCGAAGATTTGAGCTGGTTCTGGCGCGGGTGGTACCTGAATAACTGGAAATACGATGTAGCTGTGGACAAGATCGAAGGCTCGGCAGTTACCCTGAGCAACCGTGGCCAACTGGTTCTGCCGACAACCGTCGAAGTAATGTTCAAGGACGGTACAAAGGAACGGGTGAAACTTCCCGTTGAGACGTGGCTATGGCAGGGCAAATATGTGTGGACGCTGGACAATAAGGCGCCAATTGCTTCAGTCCTGGTTGATCCGGATCACGTGCTGCCCGATGACGACCGCAGCAATAATGAAAAGAAGGCCGAGTAAGGCCACTTAACTTTTAAGGCGAAGATGACGGCCTGAGAGCAACGTAAATCATCCCGCAGCCCAGGGGCCACCTTGTGCGTGGCGCTCGCTTTTTTCTGGCCGCAAACCGGCTTTGGAGTTAGTTTTTGCCCAGCCCGTCCGACTTGTGATAGTTCGGATAGGGCGGAATGGGAATATCCGGAATCGGATGCGCCTTCAGTTCATCCAGCACTTCCTGCACCCCGACTTCCAGTTGACGATCATGACCCGCCGCCACATCTTTGGGCAACTCTTCGACGGGTATGTCGGGTGGGATGCCGCGATTCTCTACTTCCCATTCGCCGTGGAGTCCATAGATCGCGTAGCGAGGCGCCATCACGTAGCCGCCATCGATTAAGGTTGGATAGCCGCCGATGCCCACCAATCCACCCCAGGTGCGCGTACCGATTAGCTTGCCGATATCGGCTTTGCGGAAATACCACGGCATGGCATCGCCGCCCGAGCCCGAATTCTGGTTAATCAGCATCACCTTGGGCCCGAAGATCGCGCCTACCGGATCGTGGACCGGCTTGCCGTCGCGTTCAACCGCGCCGGAGAGCGGGAACCGCTTGAGCACATCGACAATGTAATCGGCAATGAAGCCGCCGTCATTCCAGCGCTCGTCGAGGACCAGCCCCTGCTTGTCGAGCTGGGAATAAAAGTAGCGGTTAAAGTTGCTGTATCCCCCTCCGCCTGTATTGGGCATATAGACGTAGGCCACTTTACCGGCGGAGAGCTCATTCACCTTACGCCGGTTCGATTCGACCCAATCGATATTGCGGAGACCGTCCTCCTCGGGGATCGGAATCACGGTGACGTCGCGCGCATCCTTGCCGTCGGGGTTGGGTCCGACGTGGAGGAGTGTCTGCTTGCCGGCCGTGGCTTCGAAGAACTGATAAAGATTATCCGTGGCGTGTAATTCCCGGCCATTGACGGCCAGCAGGTATTCGCCTTCTTTAACATAGACGCCGGGTAGTGTGAGCGGGGACTGCAACCCCGGAGTCCAGTTTTGACCGCCGAGAATTTTTACGATGCGATAGCGGCCGTTTTCGATTTTGTAGTCCGCACCCAGCAGGCCGGTTTTTGGCGCGGTGTCGTGCGGGCGCGGACCTCCCACAAACATATGGCCGATGTTAATCTCACCAAGCATCTCGATGGAGAGATAGGTGAATTCAGAGCGCGAAGCGAGACCGTCGAGATACGGCTCATATTTCGCTTCGATTTTGGGAATACTGAGCCCGTGGGTGTTCGGGTCGTAAAGAAAGTCGCGTTCGATACGCCAGGTTTCGTGATAGATCTGCCGCCACCGGGCGCGTGGATCGATTGTTGTTTCCATGCCGCCCAGGTTCAGCGGCTTGCCCGGGTTGTCGTTGCCAGGCTTCAGATCATCGGCAGGAGCAATGGTCCAGCTGTCGTGGCGCTGATAAAGCACCTTAGAGCCGTCAAAAGAAATCTGGAAGTTATCCAAATCGTTGAGGACCGCTTCAGGCTTGCGCTTCTCCAGCGTAAATCGCCAGATGGCGTGAATATTGGAACCGGCTGCCTCCTGAGATGATGGACGGCCAAGCGGCGACCCTTCGCCCAGATAAATGACGCCCGCTTTGCCGGTCGCAATGAAACCGTAGTTACGCGGCGGAATGGGCAGCGACAGAATGCGATTGCCGATACCATCCAGATCGACCGTGACTTTGACCGGCTTTTCCTTATCCTTGTCCTTATTATCCTTATCGTCTTTTTCCGGCTTATCAGTGGCTTTGTCCGCGGAAGATTTGTCGTCTTTCTTCTGGTCGCCGGCAGGCTTGCCTGGCTCGTCCGGCTTTTCTTCTTTTATTTTTTCGTCGTCGCTTTCCGGAGGAATGGGTGACGCGCCATCTTTGGCAAGAACGACAACGTAGGGGGCGCTGCTCTGGGCGCGGTCCAGCGATGAGAGATCGATGCCGGCGCTGGACGGTCCGTCGTCGGTGGAGGCTACGAAGTAGAGATACTTTCCGTTCAGGTCGAAGGCGGGGCTCGCGGCGTCGCTCATTCCGTCCGTGACCTGGGTGAATTTATGGGTCTCCATGGAATAGAGAAAGACGGCGTGTAACTGGTTGTCGAGGTCGCGAGTATAGGCGATCCACTTCGAATCCGGAGACCAGACTTCTCCAAAGCTGCCGCCGAAGGTGCTATAGATAGCCTTATCGATCAGCACCGGTTTGCCGGAGGGGACATCCACAACCCACAGGCGCATGTGTTTGTCGGAGTACGCGATGTGTTTTGAATCTGGAGACCAGGTGGGGCTGTAGAAGTAACTGGGATTCGGACCCAGATCGATGACCGTCGGGGCTTTGAATCCGGTCTGGTCGTGCAGGTGGAGCTGGTATTCGCCCGAGGCGTCCGAGAAGTAGGCGACGGTCTTGCCGTCGGGGCTCCACGACGGGTCTCGCTCGGCGACTGCCGCGGTATTGGTCAGGTTACGCGTATCGCCCTTTTCCCCGGGTACCGTGAAGATTTCGCCATCGGCCTCGAAGGCCGCCCTTGCTCCTGTGGGCGAAAGCGAAGCATTCCTGATGGATTCGGGACGAACCGGGGCCAGATGCGGGGCCAGAGACGCCAGTTCTCCGTGAATCTGGATGGGGACGGTCTTGTCCGCGTTGCTGCTCGTGTCCACCAGGTGAATCGATCCGAACTGCTCGTAGACCAATCCCCCGGGACCCGCCTGGAACGTCTTCAGGTCATAGCCGGTGTTATGAACGACAGCGCTGACCTGCTTCGATTCGACATCGTAGGAATAGAGAGAGACGTGACCATCGCGATCGCTGAGGAAATAGACCGTGTGACCTACCCAGACCGGGTTCGAGTCATTCGAGTTGTTGCGCGGCACTTTGACCAGATCGAGCGTTTTGAGATCCACAATCCAGATGGGCGTAGTCTGTCCGCCCACATACTGCTTCCATGCCTGTTCCCACTTATCGATTGGTTCATAGGCGACCGAGGTTCCGTCGGGTGAGAACGAAGCCTGAACCCCGGAAGGCAACGGCAGCGGCTCGGGTATACCGGAGCCGTCGGCATGAACCACGAATAGCTTGACGAAGTCTCGATAACTAAGTGCACCGCTCGCAATCAGGACATTTTTGCCATCCGGCGACCAGCCCACCACCAAACTGCCGGCCGGATGCCATGTGATTCGGCGCGGTATTCCGCCGGCGGCGGGAATAACGTATACATCGGTGTTGCCCTGTAAGTGCGCGGAGTACGCGATCTCGGTTCCATCGGGGGAATAGAACGGTCCGGCCTGGACCTGACCATCGGAGGTGAGCCGCTCCGCTTCCCCGCCTTGACGGCTGACCGTCCAGACGTCGTCGGCGTAGAGAAAGGCAATATGGTCCTGAGAGAGCGAAGGGTTGCGCAGCAACAACGGCGGCTGGTTTGAAGCAGGTTGAGCGAAGGCAGGGACAGAGAAGACCAGGGCCATCGTCACTAAAGCGAAGCAAAAGAGTTCACGAATCATCGGGCCTCCGGGCGCCACGGGATGATACTCAAATCGACTGACTATTGCGGGAACTTCGCTCCTGTATGCTACGCCAGCCGGGGTGAAGCAACCAAGCCGGAGCCGCTGCTGGCGCTCAGCAAATGGGGCGTTCACGCAGAAGATCGAAGAGAAGAGTACCCGATCTAGCTATTCCTGCTGCCCGCCTGATCCACTGGCAGCTTCACCACGAACTCGGTCTTGCCTGGCTCCGAAGTGAAGCTGATCGTTCCCTTGTACTGGGTGGTCACGATGCGCCTTGCGATATCGAGTCCCAGTCCAGTTCCGACGCCCGCGGGTTTGGTGGTGTAGAAGGGCTCGAAAATCTGGCCTCGAATCTCCGGCGCAATTCCTGGGCCCTGATCGGCGATGCCCACGCACACCAGTCCCCCTTCGGACCACGTGCGAATCCGCACCGTCGATCCTTCCGGAGCCGCGTCGGTCGCGTTGTCCAGCAGGTTCGTCCACACCTGGCTCAAACCGGTGCCGCGCGTCTTCAGCTTCGGCAGCTCCGCGGCAAAATCCTTCTCGATGGTGAGTTGCTTGTGCCTGAATTTGTGCCCCAGAATCGTCAGCGTGCTCTGGATGCTCTCGTGCACGTCGATCAGATGCTCGCCGCTCTTGTCTTCGTAGGCGTACTTCTTGACCGCGATCACCAGTTCGGTTACGCGCGCCAGGCTTTCTTCGATGGTGGTCAGCTGCTGCATCGCGGAGATCAGCGCTTCGAGCCAGTTCAGCGCGGATTGCAGCGTCTCCCCGGGAAATGCCTCCTGGGCGCAGACCACGTCGTTGCGGCGCCATCCCGCGGCGACCAGTGTAGGCGCCAGTTTCCAGGCGTTGGTAACTCCGATGCTCTCCAGCCATGCGCCCATTTCTTCTTCCGCGTCGGCCTCTTCCAGGCTGCTGACCGGCTTGGCCTTTTTCTCGAGAGCAAAGACTTCCTGCTGCATATCGAGCAGGCAGGACGACTGCTCCGGAGACAACGGAGTGCGGCAGAAGTGCATGCTGAGTTCCTGCAGCCGGGTCAGGTCCCCCCTCAGGTGCGCCGCAGAGCGCTTAGCAGCTGAGCCGGGATTGTTGAGCTCATGCATCAGACCGGCCGCGAGCGTGCCCAGCGAGATGAGTTTTTCCCTGTGCAGGGTCGTTGCCTGGAATGCATGGATACGCTGCGCGGCGTTGGCCATTACGCTCTGCCGCACCATGGGGCAGGTGGCCATCAGCCGCCAGAAGCCTTCGACGTCAACGCAGAGCATACGGATCGGCGTCGCGACCATACCCTGCACGCCGCTGATTTTCATCCCCAGCAGCAGGGGCGCCTCACCAAACGTATCGCCATCGCGAAAGACCGCCAACGGCGTTTCAATCCCGTTCAGCTCTTTACGGGTCATACGCATTTCGCCTTCGAGGATCATGCAGAATGCCGGTGCGGTGGTTCCCTGCTCGAACATGATCGTTCCGGCGGGAGCTTCGATCAGCTCCACCGAGCCCAGGCAGCCCAGGTCTTCTTCCTTCAGCTTGCTGAGGATGGGGATGCGGCGGATGAGTTGCGCCAGCTCCTGCTGCGAAACTGCCCGAACCTGTGTTTCCGCCGCCGTGCTTTCCATCTGCCCTTTCCTTTAGAACTGCGCCAGGTATTGATGCATCAGCTGCACCGCCATTGAACCTTCACCGACAGCGGTAGCCGCGCGCTTGACCGAGCCGTGCCGCACGTCGCCGGCGACGAAAACGCCTGGCATTGAGGTCTCGAGCAAATACGGTTCGCGATCCTCTTTCCAGTTGCGCGGCAGCTGACCCTCGACGCGCAGATCGCGCCCCGACAGTACAAACCCATTCGGATCGCGCATTACTCGCTCAGGCAGCCAGTCGGTCTGCGGAGCGGCGCCGATAAAGAGGAAAACCGAGGACGCCGGCCGCACTTCTTCGCCGTTCGGCGTTCGAATCTTCAGGCTTTCCAGCCGGTTTTCACCGATGGCTTCCACGATCTCGCTCCGCGTCTCCACTGTTATATTCGATGTTCCAGCGATCTGATCGATGAGATATTTCGACATGCTCCGCTCCAGCGAGTCGCCACGCACCAGCATGGTCACCTGTTTGGCCATCCTGGAAAAGTGCATCGCTGCCTGGCCGGCCGAATTGGCGCCTCCCACGATAAAGACGATCTCGTCGCTACAGGACTGGGCTTCAGCCAGCGAAGCGCCGTAGTAGACGCCCATACCGGTTAGCCGTCCGATGCCGGGCGCTTCGATCTTGCGATAGCACACGCCCACCGCAATCAGGCCCACCCTGCACGAAATCTCCGCACCATTCGCCATCCGTACCTGCCGGTATTGCCCATCGCCCTCAATGCCTGCCGCCCGTTGCGTAATGAACTCGGCGCCGAATTTCCGCGCCTGATCGAACGCGTCGCGCGCCAGCCGCTCGCCGCTCACCCCGCGCGGAAAGCCCAGGTAGTTCTCAATCCTTGAACTGCTGCCTGCCTGCCCCCCTGGAGCTTCGGGCTCCAGCACCAAAGTTTTCAATCCCTCCGACGCGCCATAGACGGCGGCCGCAAGACCTGCCATGCCCGCACCGGCTACCACAAGGTCGTAGAAGTCCTTCTTCGCCTGAGTGTGCAGGCCCACACGCTCGGCCAATTCGGTATCGTTGGGCTGCACCAGCGAGGTTCCATCCGGGAACAACACCACCGGCAGCTTGCTGTCGTCGACGCCAAACTTCCCAAGCAGCTCGACGGCCTGGTCGTCGCGCTCCGGATCAAGCCAGACATACGGCACCTGATTGCGGGAGAGGAAATTCCGCACCTGATAGTCGCGCAGGGAGTAACGCGGTCCCACCACGCGGATGCCCTCAAAGGGCGCCTTGTAGCCCTGATTCCAGTCTTCGAGCAGATCGTCAAGCACCGGATACAGGCGGTCTTCAGGTGGATCCCAGGGCTTGGTCAGGTAGTAGTGGATGCGCGCCGTGTTGATGGCCCGGATCGCCGCCTCGGTGTCCGCATACGCTGTGAGCAGCACACGGCGCGCCTGGGGATACACCTTCTGCGCCCGCTCCAGCAGATCGACGCCGGACATGCCCGGCATGCGCTGGTCGGAGACGATCAGGGCCACAGCGTCGTTGCGTTCCTTCAACTGCGCGCACGTGTCGAGCGCGGCCTGGCCGGATCCAGCTCGCAGGATGCGGTACGTCTGCCCGTATTTGCGGCGCAGATCCTGCACCACAGCTTCCAGCACGCTCGCGTCGTCGTCCACGGCAAGGATGATTGGCCTGGCCATCCTGGTACTCCTTTGGCTTCAACTCTCCTACTAAGTTACAGTCCCTCCGTCGTTCCTGCGAATGCCCGGTTCCCTGGGCCGAAATGGGGAGCTTTTGTCCCGAAATAATCCACAGGCGCCATTCCGTACCGTGTCTGGCACCAAGGTTTCTCTCTGGTTCCAAAAGAGTTCCGAGATGGGTGACGCTCGTCACAGGACTTTCGTCCTCTCGGCGTTACTTTTGTCCCTGAATGATGGCAGGGATCCTCAGGCCACCGACGACAACTTTCCGGCCCCACATACCCCGGAAAGCACCATCCTTCATCCGGCGCCATTCGACGTGTTCAACAAGAAACACGCGGATGGATTTGTATTTGCCGCCGGCCCGGTGACCGCTTTGCGGCGCGTGCTGGGAATCGGAACGCGCTTTCATTAACTCAGTCTTCCGGGTCACCCGGCGACGCACCAATTGAGGACGCGGACAAAATGAACAAGCTCGTACTCGCTGACAATCAGGCCATCTACAGAGCCGGAACTGCCAAAATTCTGGCTATGGAAGATGACTTCCGCATCATTGCACAGTGCGCAGAGGCCGATCGCCTCTATCCAGCCCTTGACACCTTCCGTGGCGCAACCCTGATTTTTGCGTCAGCCCTTAAACTCGACCCGCAGACGCTCATCCCAAGAGTGCTTGCCGCCGGCAGCCGCACAATCGTGATTGCCGAAAATGGCGAATCCGTTCAGCCCTGGTTCACCGCCGGGGTCAACGGAGCCGCCCATCGCAACGTTACCGGTCCCGCTCTGATCGAATGTGTTCGGCACGTCGGTCTGGGGGAACGCAACGTGCGCGCCAACGGCATGGATACTCTTCGCCCCGACGATGACTCCGTAGGGACACGTGTGCGCGACCGGCTTACCCCGAAAGAACTGAAAATCGTCGCCCTCATCGTGCAAGGCTGCAAAAACAAGGAGATCGCCGTCAGGCTCTGCACTACGGAGCAGGTGATCAAGAATTACCTGCGCAGCATTTACGACAAAACCGGAGTGTCGGACCGTCTGGAACTGGCTCTGTTCACCATTCACCATCGCATGCTGGCCGAGGCTGCTCAGGTTGTCGGCGACCAGATCATGCAGGGTCTATAGGACATCCCGCTTCCTGACGGTTCGGTGTTGCCGGTCTACGGGTTCCGAGGCGCTGTCGCTCGATGTTTGCGGCGGCGCTTCCACCTGTTTCAAAGCCGGCAGCCCGTACCCGCAGCCTCAGCACCTTGCTTGAGCTGCGCGGGCACCCGAGCGTCCTGAATCGCGGCTCGAACTGGTCTCATAAACCTCAGACCACCGAAATGCAACGGGTAAGGCCCGCCATCGAAGTGGGGCTCATGCGGCCCGCCAAAGCCCCTGCGCTATATGTGAGACCAGTTCTAATGTGTCGCCGGGATTGCAGCATTTTGCTGCGTTCCCGAAGGCATCCCGAGTGGTTGGCTTGGGCTACGTCCAGCACGATTCACGGGAAGGCGTTGCAGGTTCTGGATGTCGCTCAGAATGGCCTTCACAGCTGCTTCTGTGACAACTCGTCCCTTTTCTCTCGTCGCCAGCGTCGGGTCGCCCCACGCTCCCGTGGGCGAGTAGAGCCCTTGGGTTGCGTTCGGGTCTCTGGTGAGTGGTCCTGGATGATCGGGATGCAGGTCCTTCTCAGCCTTCGACATTCTTACGGTGGCTGGAGCAATGTAAAGCATCATCGAAGTTTCGATTTCGTCGGCGTGAGTTCCTTCCGGCTCTTGTTGTACCTGCTTAACCACACCATCGATCTCATCGAAGTCGAAGTACGTCAAAGTTATGCCTTCGGAACCGAGGGTTCTGGCGGCTTCGGAAAGCGGTTTGATCGTCGAAATTCCTGTATTGATGATGTAAAAACGCCGCGGGCCATGCGCTGCAAGCGTTCGACAGATTTCCACCGTCATGTCGCGTGCTGTACTCGATTGCAGTGATGTCGAACCAGGATACTCCAGAAAGGCGGGATAGAAGCTGTAATTGATGGTTGGTGCGATCACCACCGGAGCTGCGGCCAGCACTCGTCTCTTGAGATACTCCGCCATCACCCAATCGTTGTTGAGTTGTAAATGCCTGCCGTGTTCCTTCGACTCCGCACCCAACGCGATGACCACTACCCGGTCCGGCGTCAATACTTGCTCCGCTTCGTCCCATGAGAGGTTTTCCAGCAGAATGCCGCGGTTATTGTTCCGGATTTTGGATGTCGATGTTTTTTGTGCGGAGCCGTGCAAAGTGAGCATGAAAACGCTGAAGAGAACAAGCTGGAACCCGAACGCAGAACATGGTCCAGATACTTTTGCGTTACCTTCCACTCCACCTTGCATAGGAATGGCTCTGGCTTTCCCGCGCCCACCGGCGGAGCGCGATTGAATTGAATTTCTGCGCGCAGACAAGGGCTACCGGCCACGGTCACCGGCTACCTGCTGCAATCAGACCTTTTCGGCCACCGACTTGGCCTGCGTGAAGAGATAGAGGTAATCGGGACCGCCCGCCTTCGAGTCCGTCCCCGACATGTTGAAACCGCCGAACGGATGGGCGCCGACCATCGCCCCGGTGCACTTGCGGTTGAAGTACAGATTGCCGACGTGAAACGTGCGCCGCGCATGATCCAGCTTCGTCCGGTCCGACGAATACACTGCGCCGGTCAGGCCAAATTCCGTGTTATTCGCGATCTCGAGCGCGTGATCGAAATCCCGCGCCTTGATCACCGCCAGCACCGGCCCGAAAATCTCCTCCTGCGCGATCCGCGCGTCCGGCGCCACATCGGCGATGACCGTCGGCTGAATGTAGTAGCCCTTCTCCGGCGTCTCGACCGCCGCGCCGCCAGCGACCAGGCGCCCTTCCTTTTTGCCGATCTCAACGAAGTTGAGAATGGTCTTCATCGCACCTTCGCTCACCACCGGACCCATATTGCTATTCGCCGCCGGATTGCCGACCGTCAGCTTCGCGACGCTCTCGCGCAATCGCTCGACGAACGCATCGTAGATCGGCTCCTCGACGATCGCTCGTGAGCACGCCGAACACTTCTGTCCGCTGAACCCAAACGCCGACGCCACAACGCCCGACACGGCCGCATCGATATCCGCGTCCGCGCTGACGATGATCGAATCCTTGCCGCCCATCTCGAGAATCGTCCGCTTGATCCAGATTTGCCCCGGCTGCGTCTTCGCCGCGCGCTCGTTGATGTCGAGCCCCACTTCCTTCGAGCCTGTGAACGCGATGAAGCGCGTCTTCGGGTGCGCGACGACGGCATTGCCAAACGAAGCGCCCGAGCCAGGGCAGAAATTCACCACGCCCGGCGGCAGGCCGGCCTCCTCCAGCACCTCCATAAAGCGCGCGGCAATGGTCGGCGAATCGCTCGACGGCTTCATCACCACGGTGTTGCCGGTTACGATCGCCGCCGACGTCATCCCAGCCATAATGGCGAAGGGGAAATTCCACGGCGAAATCACAGCGCCCACGCCCAGAGGGATATACAGCAACTCGTTCCGCTCGCCCGGATACTGAATAGGCGTGGTCGCCCCGGCAAGCCGCAGCGCCTCGCGCGCGTAGAACTCGAGGAAGTCGATCGTCTCGCCCACGTCCGCATCGGCCTCCACCCAGTTCTTGCCGACCTCATAGGTCAGCCACGCGCAGAAATCGAACTTTCGTTCGCGGATCAGCTCCGCTGCGCCGAGCAGCAGCGATGCCCGCTCCTCCGCCGAGAAATATTGCCATGTCTCGAATGCCTTCAGCGCAGCCTGTACCGCCAGCTCAGCATGCTCCGCCCCCGCCTTCTGATGAACCCCGACAATCTGCGCCGGCCGCGCCGGATTGCGCGACTCAATCTTGCCGCTCGTCCGCACCCGCTCGCCGCCGATGATCAGTGGATACTCGTGACCAAGCTGGTCACCGACCCGCGTGAGCGCTTGCTTCATCGCGTGGGCGTTGTGGTGCTGCGAGAAATCGGTGAACGGCTCGTTGCGGAACGCGCCCTTCGGGGCACGAGGCAGGATGACGGTGGGTTGCGCGAGAGTAGCCATAGCAAGCCCAGTTTAGTTCAAATGACGGGGCGTGGTCCCGGCTGGACTTGGGCTGAGGACGCGTATCTCCCACGGCCGCCTTCGCACGCCCCTATAATGCCTCTCACCTGCTGTATGGTTGCAGCAAAGTCCCAATCGGCCAGAACTCTCTCCTAACTCCGTTATTCCCGCACAAGAAGGATCAACCTCAAACCATGGCCGATCCCGCCTACGCTCTCAACCCGATCCTGGAGTCGGATATCGAGTCCTCCATTGCCGCTCGACAGTCAGGTCGACGCGCGCTGTGGGTGGCATTCATCGGCTTTTTTGTCGATATGTTCGACGCCTACCTGCCTGTCGTGGTCCTCGGACCGGCCATGGCGTACTTCCAGCCGCCTACGCTGAGTCCGGCTCTGCAGTCCACGTTGTTCTATGTTGTCTTCGCGCTCTCGCTGGTTGGCCGGCCCGTGGGTGCGGCCGTCTTCGGCCATTACTCCGACAAGTTGGGGCGACGCAAAGTCACGCTTATTTCGATGGCGGGCTTCGCGGTGGTCACGTTTCTGATCGGCCTGTTGCCCGGTTATGAGACCTGGGGATTTGCAAGCGTCGGTCTGCTCATCTTTCTTCGCTTCGTCGACGGCGTCTTCCTCGGGGGCGAATATACCGGCGCCAATCCATTAGCGATGGAATATGCGCCGAAGGATCAGCGCGGTATCTGGGGCGCGTTCATCCATACCGGATTCCCGGCTTCGATGGCGCTGATGTCGCTGATCACCCTGGCTCTGCTGCGGCTGGCGCCAGGTGGATCGCCTCACTCCGCCTACGTCACCTGGGGTTGGCGGGTTCCCTTCTTTCTGGGTGGGCTCTTTGGTTGCGGGGTGTTCCTCTATTGCTTGCTGCGCGTGCCGGAGAGCAAAGTCTGGGCTAAGGCGGAAAGGGCCAAATCGCCGCTGGGCGAGCTGTGGCGCGGAGACAATCCACGCATTCTTGGCCAGGTTTTCCTGGTGATGAGCGGGGCATGGTTCACGCTCAACGCGGTCACCTCGATCCTGCCCGGTGTATTGCTCACGGTGCGGCATGTGGACAGCGTCACGGTGACCAACGCACAACTGATTGAGAATCTCGTGATGGTCTTCCTCCTTGTCCCGTTCGGAATGCTGGGACAAATGATCGGCCGCCGAACTGTGCTGTGGATGATCGGTCTTGCAGGATGCACCGTGGGGCCGATCTTCTATTACGTCCTGGTCCGATCCGGCTACAGGAATACCGTCGAGCTGATCGTGCTGGTCACGCTGATCAACCTCTGCGCCATGCCGGTGTGGGCAATCATTACGGCCTACATCAATGAGCGCTTTAGTACGGGCGTGCGCGCCTCAGGCTATGGACTGGGTTACAGCCTCGCGACCATCATCCCGGCATTCTCTTCTTTCTACATGCTCGCCCTCAAACGTCTGGGGATGCAGTATCCGTACACGGAAGTGGCCATCTTCGCCCTGGGCGGACTGCTGTTGATGATCGGCGCGCTTTCAGGACCCGAAACCAATCACATTGATATTTCGTGAAGCGCGCGATGACGGCAAAGCGCCATTCAAACCGGAGACCAATCTCCTGCCCGCTGAATGGAAGTATCCTTCCGAAGGAGGCCCCCCGAAAATGCTGCGACCGGCAATCCTTATCGCACTCGTTGGAGTCGCCGGCTGCGTCCCCGCGCAGACGACCGCGACCAGCTTTTCTTCGCCAACCCCGGCACAACTTCCCGGAAAAGGCCTGGCGCAACACGACTTCATGTACGCGGGCGAGTCGCACGACCGCCGCATCTTCATCGTGCGTCACGGCGAGATTGTCTGGAGTTATGAAGATGCCGCGGGCAAGGGCGAGATCAGCGACGCTACCATGCTTTCGAACGGGAACATCCTTTACACGCACCAGTTCGGCGTGACAGAAATTACGCCGGAGAAGAAAGTGGTGTGGAATTACGACGCGCCGGGCCACGAGATCCACACGGCCGTTCCCATCGGCAACAGACACGTCCTGTTCATCATGAATGGCGATCCGGCCCTGGTTCGCGTGGTCAACACCGAGTCAGGCGCAACCGAGAAGGAGTTCGCTCTGGCGGTGAAGCATCCCATCAGCGTTCATGGCCAGTTTCGGCATGCGCGGCTCACCGCGAACGGCACCCTGTTGGTGGCGCACATGGACCTGAACAAGGTTGTGGAGTACGACGCGGACGGGAACGAGCTGTGGTCGTTTCCGGCGACGTCGCCGTGGGGCGTGACCCCGCTCGCAAACGGCAACGCGCTCATCACGGACCGGCTTGGGGTGCGCGAGGTGACGCGGCGCGGAGATGTTCAGTGGTCGTTCCGTCCGGCGGACGCTCCAGAGTACACCTTCGCGAATTTGCAGCAGGCATGGCGCCTGCCGAACGGCGACACCGTCGTCAACAACTGGGTGAATGAGTGGAACACAACTCCCGAAAGCCGCGTGGGAACGCTGCAGGCGCTGGAGCTGACCCCGGCGAAGGAAATCGTCTGGGCGATGGCCGCGTGGACTCCGCCGCAGAACCTTGGACCGGCGACGACGATCCAGTTCCTTGACGCAGGCTCGGCGCCCGAGGACGTACATTTCGGCAACATACGATAACGTCGAACCCACCCCGAAAGAGAGAGGCCGCCGTCCTCGCCTACCCGTTAACCTTCCCGGCTGAGCGCTTCGAGGCACCCTTCCGCGCAGTCTTACGCGCGGGTTTGTCCGTTTTCCTCGGTTGATGCGCGAAGCCATCCGTAAGGCGATCGCCGAGCACGTGAAGGCGAAGGAAATTGGTCGACCCGGAGCGGGTTCTGGTGCCGGCCACGATGCCGAGGATTTCTTTGGGCTTAACGAAGCCGCCCTGTTCGAGAAGGCTCTCCGCCTGATCGACCATTTGTTCCGCGGTTTGCAGCTTCGGGCACTTAATGGCGTGGACGCCCCACAGCAGCGACATGCGATGAATGACCGCGTCGACGCTGGAGAGCGCGTAGATCGGCGGCCTGGGGCGGTATTTGGAAAGCTGGCGCGCGGTGGTGCCGGTTTCCGTAAAGACGGCAATGGCGCTCACATCGAGATCTTCGGCGGCGTGGGCAGCCGACTCGCAGATGGTTTCGGCGATCGAGAGACGGACGCGGTTGTGGGGGATGTCCCAGTGGTCGGCCTCGCGGAGGTTGGACTCCGTCTCGCTGACGATCTTGGCCATCATCTTGACGGCTTCGACGGGGTACTTGCCGGCCGCCGTTTCGGCCGAGAGCATCACCGCGTCCGTCCCATCGTAGATGGCGTTGGCGACGTCGGAGGCTTCGGCACGCGTGGGGCGCGGGTTCTCGATCATCGACTCCAGCATCTGGGTCGCGGTAATGACCGGCTTGCGATACTCGGCGGCGCGCCGGATAACGTGCTTCTGAATCGCCGGCACTTTTTCGGGGGGCATCTCGACGCCGAGGTCGCCGCGCGCGACCATGATGCCGTCGGCGTTTTCGAGAATGGCTTCGAGGTTCTCAATGGCCTGCGGCTTTTCGAGCTTGGCGATGATCCAGGTTTCGAGTCCCATCGCGGCCACCCGGAATTTAACGTGGCGCACATCTTCAGCGGTACGAACGAAGGAGACGGCGATGGCATCGACGCCGTGTTTCATGCCCCACTCCAGGTCCTCTTCGTCCTTATCCGTGAGCGACGGGACGCGGACCGCGATGCCGGGAAGGTTGATCCCCTTATGCTCGCCGAGCATGCCGCCGTTGATGACTTCGCACTCAACATCTTCGCCGGGGATCTCGACCACGCGCAGCTCAATGAGGCCGTCGGAAAGCAGAATGCGCGCCCCAGGCTCGAGGTTTTCGGCGAGCGTGGGAAAGGTCGTGGCGATGACGGTCGAGGTGCCGAGAATATCGCGCGGCGTAATCGTAAGGCGCTGGCCGGCTTTGAGCTGAACGGGAATGCGGTTCTTGAGGCGGCCGGTGCGAATCTTAGGCCCCTGGAGGTCGCCGAGGATACAGACGTTGCGCCTCTCCTCGCGAGCGACCTTGCGCACCATTTCGATGAGCTTAAGCTTTTCGGGCAGCGTGCCGTGGGAGAAATTGAGGCGTGCGACGTCGAGGCCGGCGCGGAGAAGCTCGCGAAAGATGGTCTCGTTGGAGGACGCAGGGCCCAGCGTGGCGACGATTTTAGCGCGGCGCAGGCTATCGGCTGCGAGGCCAGGCGCTGACAACGGAAAATTCATCCAACCCCCAAAGAGTCTCTTTCTGGAGAAACGTGTTGCGAAGCAGCGGTGCGAACGCCCGCTACGATTCTAACGTGCGCGGATGCCTCCGGCGGCGCGAGGCTGAACCAGTGAAGGGTTTGCGGGCAGATTCGTTGGCAGAAGAGCGGGGTCGCCGGGGAATTCTTCGTTGCTGATGGGAACCTGCCTGAGTTCAAGAAACGGAAAGAGCTGAGCATTGAACTCGGCTCCAATGAGCACGCTGAGCGAAACGAGGTAGAGCCAGATCAGGGTCGCAATACCGGCGCCGAGCGAGCCGTAGACGATGGAGTAGTCCACAAAGCGCGTCACGTACCAGCCGAAGAGCAGAGTGGCGATGAACCACGTGACGGTGGCTATCGTGGCGCCAGGGAGGGTCTCGCGCCAGTGGCCGCGGATAAAAGCGTTTCTGCCGCCATGGACCGGATGCTTATGACGGGGAATGCCGAAGTGATAAATGAGAGAAAGCGACATGACGCTGGCGAGCAGTGCGATGCTCCAGCGGATGAGCCGCCAGACGACAATGAGGTATAGGTGAAGCTCGTGGGTCGAGTTCTGGATCATCCAGTTCTCGATGGAGTGACCGAATGCGATGAAAAGGGTGGCCGCGCCCATAGGTACGATGGTGGCGGGGACCAGCAGCAGAGCCGCGGTGCGTTCCTGCCAGAATCCCCACATGCCGCGGGGAAGGCGATAGGCACGGCGGAAGCCTTCCATCAGGGACAGCAGAACGCCCATGGCGGCGAAGATGCTGACGAAGACCGCGCCCCAGACAATACGCATCGACCGCGCGTGGTAGTAGAGGAAGTAGTTCTGGACCAGCTGCATGGTGTCCGGCGGGAGCAGCTGCTGGAGCGCGTTCCGGATGACGCCGCGCAGGTCATCGCCTGAAGGCATGGTGGCAAAAAGCGTGGTGACGACCACCAGAGCCGGGAAGATGCTGAGCATGGCGGAGTATGCGGCAGCCTTGGCCATGGAGAACGCACTGTGGCCAAAGGCCGCCCAGACAGCTTTCCGCAGGTGCCTCAGCGCGCGCAGCATGGAACCTAGTTTACCCGCGCTGGAGGCGGCGCAGCGAAAAAGTCCAATGCTCCGGGTTGTGAGTTGTTGTTGTTACTTCATCTTCCATTGATCGAGGAAGCTGGTGACAGAGGATGGATCCATGTGTCGCATATCCTCGAACTCGCCGGTTTTCTGGCTGTAGAGCAGACGGCCGTCGGAGTCCAGCACGGCGAGTGCGGGAACGCCGCGCTTGAGCGGGACCTGGTATTGGTCGGCGAGGTCGACGTTGTGGTCGTAATGGCCAATATCGATGTCGACGAGAATGAAGCTCGCGGCCAGGAGGGTGGCGTTGGGCGGCTGACGAAAGTAGATGTCAAGGACCTGGCAGTCGCCGCACCAGTTGCCGCCGAAGTCCAGAATCACGCGCTTGTGTTCCTGGGCGGCTGTGGAAAGGGCCTCGCGAATCTCGGCTTTAGCGTCTGCGTTTTCGTTGTAGATGTGGCGCGGGTGAAACTGCTGCTGGGCCAAGCCGACGGTAGCTGGAAGCAGGGCGGCGAAGAGAACGGAAAAGACTCGCGTGGATGAGAAGGTCGTGAGCTTCATAGTTTGTGATTGGCGGGAGAAACAAGCGTTCCCGTGCATACAAGGATGCCACAGGGCGGGTGCGAGGCGCAGGAATCAGCCCACTTCCTTTTTCGGCGTCGCGGAGACCGCCTGATCGACCACATTCTGCAGTGTGGTACCGACGTCGAGTTGATTTTCGCCGAAGCCGATAACGAACTTACGGACCAGGAGAGGGAGGCGTAAGTCCAGCACCGCTCAAACCAGGCGGGCGTGAGCCATTTCTTCGAGGATGCGGAGTGGAGAGACCTCCGGTCGCACCATGGCTTCCGGCCTGACTAAGAAGGTTTGCTCTAATGCGTATTGTCCGGCTAATACAGCGTGGGGGACAGTGTCGGTATAGACCATCCAGCTGGAGCCGGGCGGAAACTGGAAGGGGTACTTCGGGCAGTCGCTCTGGAAGCGGGGATTTTCTTTCAGAAAATTGTGGAAGCGCATCATGAAGTCGTCATAAGGTGTGCGCTTGAGGGAGGGAATGGCGGCGCCGAGTCCGACAGCGCGAGCCGACGCTTTGCCGAGGCGCGCGAGAGCGGATCCAGGGTGAGGTGCGATTTCCCTCGGAGCGAACTGGCGCACGGTCGCGACGAAAGGATCGCTGACTACCCAGTCGCGGGTTCGCGTGGGGTTGATGTTGCTAAAGAAACGCAGGATGCGTGCGCCATGGGTGGGCCGCGTAGGAAAGGCGTCGGTGTGGAGGAGGTCGTTGCGGCGGCGCAGCGGCAGATCGCGCCCTTGTTCTTCCTGCGGACGGAAGCTGGCGTAGTCGAGCTTCCAATGCGCCTGGTAGGGCGCGAGAAATCGAGTGAGGAACTGGACCACGGAGTTCGAGTAGCCGCGCATGATCCGCTGGAGGCGTTCCACGGTGGCTGGGTCCGCGGTTTTGGTGTCGACTCCGCTGATGCGATCGAGGGCAGGCTTGTAAGCGATGTTTTTGTGCAGCGAGCTGTCCGCCTGCTGCTGCCCAAGCAGGAAGCTGGTGTCGTCGGCTGTGAGCGGCACGGGCGATTGCGGAAAGTAAAGGATGTCTCCGGCTTCGAGTTGTGCGCACCAGGCGCGCGCTTGCTCGGGAGTGGGGATGGTGCTGTCGTCGGCAATGGTGACGACCGCCACTTCAGGCAGCTCCAGACAACCTGCGGCGCAGCCAGGTACCGGTAAAGAAGACGAGCGCGCAGACCAGGACAATTACCCCCAGGGGAAAGGCGACATAGCGGTAGCTGTCGGAGTAATCGACCTGATGGTGGCCAAACGTGTTCCAGACAAGAAGAGAAATGATGGCGAGGAAGAGGCTCGCGAAGAAAGTAAGGAAGCCGGCGGCGAGCGAAAGCAGGAGCGAAGAAAAGAAGCCGAAGTCTCCGAGGGGAATGCCCAGTAGTTTGGCGGGCTGCGTGGCGGCGGGCATGGGGCAACTCCTCGTCAGCTAGAATACAAGCTTATGACTGGAGCGACGCAAATCCCGTTGTTTTCCGCCGCGAAGGTGGCGCAGGAAGCCCAGGTGCGGCAGGCCGATAACGGCATGTGCTACGCCAGCTTCGGCGAGGTGCACAACAGCGGCGAAGAGCTGGAGCAGATTGTGCAGGCGGTGCCCGCGGTTGTGGCGGCGGCGCTGCGGCAACGGGCATGGTACTTCGTGCCGCTGGCTATTGGCGAAAACGACGACACGGTCGTAGCGCCCGACTACACAGTCGACCTCGGCGACCGGGCAATCTGCCACAGAAATGTGCGCTTCGGCGGCTCGGAGTGCATTTTTATTTCGACTCGCCTGATGCAGGACCGATTCGCCCTCGCGTTTGAGTTCCTGATCAATGTGGGTCACCAGTTTGTGGATGTGGTGGGCGTGCCGCAGAGCTTTGCCGATCTGGTTTGGTCGCAGGCCACGACGGATGTGCGCGGCGAAACCAGCCACGATGCGTGGGAGAGCCGGCGCCGTGCGGTCGACCGCAGCCGAGGCAACGAGGTTGATGAGAAATCGAAGACCAGCTACTTCGAGTCGGCGTTTTCCGATGCGCTGGCGATCTATATGTTGTCGCTGACAGTAGATTTCGACTATGCCGATTTGCGCGAGCGGGAGTATCCGCTGCTCGCGGCGCCGGCGCTCGCCGAGCGCCTGCGGCATGTGGCCGAGATGTTTCCCCCGAACGCCGGGTATGAGTTCGAGATACGGTACCGGCGGCGGGGCTAGCGCACCCGATATCGGCAGCGGAGTCAATCTTGTATTACAGAATCGAAACTGTAGTACAATTCTCGCATGAAAGTGACAGTACAGGCTCGCCTTGACGAGGAATCGCAAGCTGCCCTGAAGCAGCTGACTCGGCGGCTGGGGTGGAGCCCTTCGCAAGTGGTTCGTGAGGGGCTGCGGCTGATGGCGCGGCATTACGACGCGAAGCCGAGGAAGAGGAAAATCATCGGGATGGGCGAGTTCGAGGGTGGGCCGCCGGATCTCGCGACCAACAAGAAATACATGGAAGATTACGGCCGGTGAGGCCTGTTCTTCTCGATGCCAGCGTGATCGTGGCTCTGCTCCAGCGCGGAGCGGCGCATCATGACGATTGCGTGGACACTGTGTTCAATCTTCGTCGTCCGCTCGTGACCTGTGAAGCAGTGATATCCGAAAGTTGCCATTTGCTCCGCAGGTTCCGAGGGGCCTCAGAAGCTGTCATAGCTAATGTGGAGCGCGGTGAATTTGAACTTCCTTTCGCCTTCTCCGCGAATGTTTCCGCGGTCCTGGCCTTGATGCGCAAGTACTGGGACGTTCCGGCTTCTTTCGCCGATGCATGCCTCGTCCACATGGCCGACGAATTAGACACCGGCGATATTCTGACTTTAGACAGTGATTTCCTGACTTATCGCTGGCGCAGGAATCGACCCTTCGAGTTATTGATTCCGGCTGTACGCTGACCGCATGCGATCGCGCACCCGCAAACCCTTGGTTCTGCTCGACGAAGATTCTCTCTACGACTATGCGGTCAAAATGCTGGGCCAGCAGATGCGCACCGTCGCAGAACTCAAGCGGCTGATGCGGCGGCGCGTCGAGCCGGGTGAGGCGGGCGAGGCAATCATGGCTGCGGTAGTCATGCGGCTAACGGAGCGGAAGTATCTGAACGATGCAAGCTATGCCCAGGACTTCGCCCGCCTGCGGCAGGAGAACGCGAGCCACGGCAAGCGGCGCGTCCAGCAGGATCTGATGCGCAAGGGCGTGCAGGCGGAGGTGATTGGCAAGACGCTCGATGCGGCGTATGAAAATGTCGACGAAGAAGAGCTGGCGCGGCGGCACTTGGAGCGGAAGCGGATAAAGAAGCCGCCAAACGAGAAGGAAACGGCGCGGGTGATGCGCATGCTGATGCGGGCCGGATTTTCGAGCGGCGTGATTTTTCGGATTCTGAAGAAGTGGGATGTGGAGGTCGCGGCTCTGGACGAGCTGGACACCGACGACGGGGCCGAAGTCTGACGGCGGCTCCAGCCTTTTCTCCCCGAGGCGCAAGTTCTGTTTTGCTGTGCTATTCTGCGGCGTTCCTTATGAGTGAGCGGACGACTCCAATCCGTGTGCTGGTGGCGAAGCCCGGCCTCGACGGTCACGACCGCGGGGCCAAGGTGATTGCGCGTGCGCTGCGCGATGCGGGGATGGAAGTGATCTATACCGGCTTACGGCAGACGCCGGAGATGATTGTGAATGCGGCGATCCAGGAAGATGTGGACTGCGTGGGGCTGAGCATTTTGTCAGGTGCGCACAACGCCATCGTGCCGCGGGTTACCGCGATGCTGCGGGAGCAGGGCGCGGGTGACATTTTGGTGGTGCTGGGCGGGACGATTCCCGAACAGGACGCGGAGGCGCTCAGGGGACAAGGCGTGGCCGCGATTTTTGGCCCCGGGACGTCGCTTGACTCGGTGGTGCGGTTTATTCGCGAGAATGTGAAAGCGAAGGGCGTGGGTGTTTAGCACGCCAGCAAAGTAATTAACCCGCAGCCGTTCTGTCGCTGGCTCCTCAGGATGGGAGCTGCGACTTCCACCCGGCCGCCATGCGTTCTTTCAAAATGCAATGGTCCTGGACGACTTTGACGCCAGCCGCCTCGGCCCAACCCGCGGATTCGTCGTGGACCACCCCTTCCTGCAGCCAGAGGTAAGGTATTTTCAGCCGCATAACGTCTTTCACGATGGCGGGTACATATTCGGGTGCACGAAAAACGTTGACGACGTCAATTTTCCCGCCGTCCTTTTCCAGCGCGGCCACGGCGGCATCGAGATCGGGATACGCCTTTTCGCCAAGGGCGCTGTCGATTTGCGGGTTCACCGGGATGATGCGATAGCCCTGGCTCTGCATAAAGCGCGATACGCCAAAGCTGGCGCGGCCTTCCCGGTTAGTGAGGCCCACGACAGCGATGGTGCGTGCGTTGTCGAGGATTTCGCGGATGGTGGCGGGTTCGTTCATTAGCGTGAGGGAATAGGGATCAGGGTTTAGGGATTAGCAGTCCAAGTCAGTTCAGATGCTCGCCGTCAGGTATTAGTCTGTTTCCAATAGACTACGATAGTCAGGTATGAAGTCCGAAGCCATTCCGCCCCATCGCTCGGCAAGGCCCGACGAGATTAAGGCCGGAGTTCGCGAACGGACCTGGGCGCGCCTACCGCGGCGACTCAATCTCGACCCGCCCTTGATTCCACCGGCCGGAAGACGCATGGTTCTTACGAACGACGATATCTATGAGCTCATTGAGTTCCCTTGAGCTTTTCAACCGTTAATAGTTCACAATCTTCGCGAAGCTCTGCGGATCGAGGCTGGCTCCGCCTACCAGGGCACCGTCGATGTCAGGCTCGTTCATCAGAGCCGTGGCGCTGTCGGGTTTGACGCTCCCGCCGTACAGGATGCGCATCGCATTGGCCACATCCTTGCCGAGCAGCTTCGCGACTTCGCCGCGGATCAGCGCGTGCGCCTCGGAGGCCATTTGCGGCGTCGCCGTCTTGCCGGTGCCGATCGCCCACACCGGCTCGTAGGCGATGACGATGGGGCTCGCTTCGCTCGCGTTGATGCCGGTGGTGATGCCGGCCAGGCAGTCGCACGTCTGCCGGATGAGCACTTCGTTCGTTTTGCCTGCTTCCCGCTCCGCGAGGACTTCGCCAACGCAAACGATAGGGGTTAGCTGGTTGCGGAGCGCTGCCTTCAGCTTTTTGTTGATCAGCTCGTCGGTTTCCCCAAAGTACTGGCGGCGCTCAGAGTGTCCGAGAATCACGTGCGTGGCGCCGATGGCCTTCAGCATCAAAGGGGAGGTCTCGCCGGTGAAAGCCCCCTCCTCGGCGTAATACATGTTCTGCGCGCCAATGGCGACGCCGGAGCCGGTGACCGCCGCGATAAGCACGGAGATCGACGTGAATGAGGGGCAAACGACGATCTCGTCGCGGTCGTGATTGGCGACGAGAGCCAGGAAAGTCTTCATGAACTCCTGGGCCTGCGCCGGAGTCTTGTACATTTTCCAGTTGGCGGCGATAAGCGGCTTGCGCGGCATGTTATGGGTGTCCTCAGCCTGATTGTAAAAGACGTGGGCGCGGACTACGGTGATATAGGGCACACGCCCAGCGTTCGGATAAGCCGCTGCGTGCGAGGGTTTGCCCAAACGCAAGCTGGCCATTTGCGTGGGGCGGAGGATGGTTCGTGTATCGTGAGTTTGGTTCGGTATTCCACGTGACGATGACGACGAAGGCAGCGGCTCTGACCAGCACCGGGCGGGTGCGCAGCAGCAACGAAGACGCATTTGGCTATCGGTCGGAGCATGGCATCTACGTCGTGTGCGACGGCATGGGCGGCGCGGCCGGCGGCGAAGTCGCGAGCCACATGACCGTCGATACCGTGCTGCGTCGGATGGCTGCCGGCGATGGGGTTTCAGGGCGCGAGCGCCTGCACGAGGCCATCGCCGAAGCCAACCACGCTGTGCAGGAGAGATCCCAGCGTGAGCCCGGTCTGTATGGGATGGGCACGACCCTGGTGGCTCTGTTGTTGGGAACGGACGCAGGATCGCGTCCCGAGTCAGGTTCCTCTTCAGGCCCGGCGCTGGTCGCGCATGCCGGTGACAGCCGGTGCTATCTGTATCGCGCGGGCAAGCTGTCGCGTATCACCCACGACCACTCGCTGGTGGATGAGCAGATGCGCCTCGGCGCGATGACGCCGGAGGAGGCGGAGCGCTCGCCCTTCCGCAGCGTCATCACGCGCGCCATTGGGACGCAGCCATCGGTGACCGAGGATCAGGTCGAGGTCCAGGTTGAGGCCGGGGATGTTTTCCTTCTTTGCTCCGATGGCCTGACGCGCGAGATCAAAGACGAAACGATTGCCCGCATTCTGGGCGCGGGCGATGACCTCGAACGCGCAGCGCAAAGTCTCATCGACGCGGCCAATGAGGCGGGCGGCCGCGATAACGTGACCGTGCTGCTGGTGCGGTTGGGGTAGCCTTTCTCCTGGTGCGAAAGAGAACACGATAACGACAATGTGGACCCGGTTGCTGATGATCTCGAGTGCGGCGGTTATGCTCTTGCTCGGGGCTCTGCTGACGTTCGCGCCCCGTGAGGTGCTGGTCTGGACCGGAAGCCAGGCGTCGTCCCTCCTAATTCTTGCGGTTCAGGCGCTGGGGGCGCTGTACCTCGGATTTGCTGCCCTCAACTGGATGGCGAAGGACAACCTCATCGGGGGCATCTACAGCCGCCCTGTTTCCCTCGGCAATTTTGTTCACTTCTTCGTTATGGGGGCAAATCTGCTCAGGGCTCTACCGGCGGAATATCATGTAACCGTGCTGTGGGTGGCCGCTATCGTCTACGTGATCTTTGCCGCGTGCTTTGGACTGGTGGTATTCGGGGGATCATTGCCGAAAGCGCCTCGATGAGCCGCGGGCATCCAGACGGCAAATAGATCAGAGCCTTTATGAATGACATCAATACAGTCGGCGTGATCGGCGCGGGCACCATGGGCAACGGCATTGCCCACGTCCTCGCGCGGTCCGGGTTGCGGGTGCTGTTGTGCGAGGTGGAACGTCGCTTTCTGGATCGGGGCCTCGAGACCATCCGGAAGAACCTGGGGCGCGAGGCGGAGAAGGGCAAGATTTCGCTCGACGGTGTGGACGAGACCCTTCGTCGGATTGAAGGAACGCTGGATCGCCAGTCCCTGGCCGAGGCCGATCTTGTGATCGAGGCCGCGACGGAACGCTTCGAAGTGAAGCGGCAGATCTTTCAGGAGCTCGATTCGATCGTCCGTCCCGACGTGATCCTCGCTTCAAACACGTCATCGATCTCGATCACAAAGCTGGCCGCGCAGACCACCCGCCCAGACCGCGTAATCGGGATGCACTTCTTCAATCCTGTTCCGGTGATGAAGCTGGTGGAGGTGATCCGCGGACTGCAGACCTCGCAGGAAACCTACGAGACGGTCGCGACGTTGGCCGAGAAGCTGGGCAAGACGGCGGTCGAGGTCAACGATGCGCCCGGTTTCGTCTCGAACCGGGTGCTGATGCCCCTGCTGAACGAGGCCATGTTCGCGGTGATGGAGGGCGTGGCGACGGCCGACGCTGTCGATGAGGTCTTCCGGCTCGGCATGGCGCATCCCATGGGTCCGCTGACGCTGGCCGATTTCATCGGCCTCGATGTATGCCTGGACATCATGCGAGTGCTTCACGAGGGGCTCGGCGATCCGAAATACCGCCCCTGCCCGCTGCTGGTGCGCATGGTCGATGCTGGTTGGCTGGGGCGGAAGAGCGGTCGTGGGTTTTATACGTACTGAGATAGCATGGCTACGGGTTCGCGGTCGGCAGCCACAATCGATAGTACCCAGCGATAGACCCAGCACGACGAATAGTACGTACTTTCCACATATTTCCGGCGTATTCTCAGCATTATGGTGCGGATGACGGTGCTGGCCAGCGGTTCAAAGGGCAACAGCACGGTGGTCTCCAGTTCGACCACGCGGATTCTCGTTGACGCCGGGCTCTCGTGCCGCGAGCTCATGAAGCGCATGAAGGCTTCCGGCGAGGATCCCTCAGCGCTCAACGCAATTCTCATCACCCACGAGCATCAGGACCACGTGCAGGGAATGGCGGTGACCGCACGGAAGCTGGGGATTCCGGTCTATCTGACCGAGCCGACGCATCGGGCCTGGATGCGGTGGATGACTCCGCAGAAGCGGATCACGTACGCGGAGTGGTTGCGTCAAAGGCAGGCAATAGGCAAGAGGCAACAGGCAACAGAAGCCAACCTTGAGCGTTCAGAACACAGCGTTCAGGAAGACGGCAGTGGCCAGCTGCCTCATGGCCGCTGCTCAGCCGATGTGCCCGCCGAGCCGGATGAAGAAGAGAAGGCTGCGGCCCAGGAGATTCTCAGCGAGCCGGAAAAGGACCCAACCGCCCTTCCCTTCGTGGAATACTTCCGGTCTGGCACTGGGTTCAGGATTGGCGATATTGCGGTTACACCCTTTACCATCCCCCACGACGCCGCCGATCCAGTGGGCTTTGTCTTTGAAGCGGATGGGGTCCGCATCGCAATTGCGACCGACCTCGGCTACATGCCATCTAACGTCAATATGCACCTGCGGTGCTGCGACGTGCTCATGCTGGAATCTAATCATGATGTGGATATGCTGCGGGACGGCCCTTATCCCTGGTCGGTGAAGCAACGCGTCATGTCGCGCGTGGGTCACCTCTCCAACGACGCAGCAGCGGACTTTTTAACCAGGGGCTACGATGGCGGGGCAGCTTTTGTTGTGCTCGCGCATCTTTCGGAAAACAACAATCTCCCGGAGCTTGCACGCATCTCCGCGGAGCGGGCCCTGAGGGACAAAATGAGTCTGCTCGCCAATCACCTGCTGCTGGCAGAGCAGGAGCGGCCTCTTGAAGCTATTGTCCTGAAATAAAACGAGGTTAGTTTATAATTAACGAAGCCGCCCTGCATTGGATTCTCACCCGTGGCAGTCGGCCGGGCTATTGGCTGGGTGAGGGGAAAATGAGGACCTGACAAACGATGAGCACCTGCACCGATTCGGTCGTCGGGGACATATTATCCGGTTGGCGCTACGACATCTCGGGGATTTCGCCCGAAATGCGCACGGATTACGAGGCACATCTGGCCGCGTGTTCGTTCTGCCGTTCGCGGCAGCGCATGCATCGCACCATTGACGTGGCTTTGATCAGTCTCAGCACTCTCTGCATTGCCGCCTTTTTGCTGGCGCTGGCGATCATCCACCATGTGGAGCCGCTGCGGTCTGCGGCGGTCGTCATGCATCTGGAGCATCGTGCGGTAGTGCTTACCCTGCAAGCCGCTGCGATCCTGGGGCTGCTGGCCTCTTTAGCTGCATGGATTCTGGTCGCGATTGCCACGCCCGCGCCGGTGTACCTGACTGGCGTTGCGATTGAGCAGGCTCGCGTGCTGCAGGACCGCCTGCCCGAGGACCTGCGCACACGACTGCGGGCTTAGCGATGAAAGCCAGGGTTCTCCTGTCCGCGCTCGTGTTGTGTGTATTTTTCCGCCTGTAAGACCGAACCAGAGCGGCCAACGCCGCCTGGGTCGAGCCCGGAGTGATCGATATCACATCCAGCATCGGCACGACTCTGCGACGATTCCAGTGTTGCAGCAGGTAAGCGCAGAGGAGCTGGTTTATGGTGATCAACATCGATGCGGTTCGTTACGGCGCTGGGTTCGACGCGGAAGGCCAATGGCACGATGCCAGAGACGACCATCGTTCCGCGGAGGACGAGAAGAATAACGAGCTTATCGAGCCTGCTCGCGGAGTGATTTGCGGCCTGGTGTTGAGCGCTGCATTTTGGGTTGGAATCGTGGCCGCCGTGCGCGGCCTGCTGACCCTGTTCCGGTAGCTTCCCCCCCTCGATCAGAAAGGGCCCCGCTCTCGCGGCATTCTTTTTTCGTTGTGGCCAGTGGCTGCGGTTCGTTTACGAATTGGGGGGAGTGGGAATCGGCGGCAGTTCATCCTTCGCCTCAACAACGCTGTCGTCCGTACCTGGGCGACCGTTGCAGTCACTTTTCGCGCCCAGAGAATTCCTGCTGCCGGCAGGGGCGCTCCGATCGATCCCACCCGAGCAGGCGTCAGTGTCTGTGGCTAAGTTCGCGGAAGCATCGCTGCGGGTCGGGGTCATCGGGAGGGCTCCTCCTGTTTAACTTGGATGCGGAAACGTGACCGAGCGCGCGCTGGTGAGGGCTGACCGACGATGCGGAACGATGCAGGATGTGGATCGACGCAGTATGAAGTCCGATACCGTTTGTTATACTTGCTGAGGTCGATGGCTGAGTGCGATGCTTCTGTGTCGCGATTCCATGACCTCTCTCCCAGCTGGATCCCTCCGGCGGCCAGGTAGCTCAGTGGTAGAGCGCGGCCCTGAAAAGGCCGGCGTCGGCGGTTCGATCCCGTCCCTGGCCACCATCCTCCTTATATCCGGCCAGCTCCTGGACCCGCCCGCCAGTCCCGGAAATGATCTGCTTGTCCCTTGATCTCGCTCTACCCTTAAGGTAAGAGCTAACCGCTTCACCGCTAACCGTTTTTTGCTGACCGCTTTATCGCTGAACGGCTTTTAGCTGAGCGCTCTTATATCACTGTCCGGCTTTTTGCTGCTTGTGGATTTCTCCCCTTGCCGCCACACCCCCCGATAGGCGAATATAAGGCGAAGATGTGCCGCCATGGCCTCCGCCCACCTGCTCCGCCTCCAGATCGAAGCTGCCCTCGCTGACCGCATCCCCTCCGCGCTCACCCCCGCCCCCCGCCTCATTCGCCCCACCGCGCCCACCGGTATCCCCACCCTCGACGACTGCCTCGGCGGCGGCCTTCCCATAGGGGCCATCACCGAACTCACCGGCCCCGAATGCTCCGGTCGGACATCGCTGGCCCTCTCCTTCATCGCCGGCCTCACCCAAGCCGGCCGCGTCTGCGCCTGGGTGGACGTCTCCGACACGCTGCACCCCGAATCCGCCGCTGCCATCGGCGTGGATTTAAGCCGGCTTTTGTGGATTCGCTGTGGCGCCGAACCGCAACAACGCGCGCTGCCAGGCATGGATCGCGAAAAACCCCAGCAAAATCGCGCCTCCCAGCACGAAGCCAAACAACCGCCTGCCGCGCCCAAAAACATTTCGACTGCTACAAAGCGAAATCCGCCGGTCAGTCCAGAACCGCGCTGCGCCGAGCCTGTGCCAAAAGTCAGACGTCAAAGCAGAGAAGTTGTCTCCTCGCCTCCGGCCGTCGGACATCCGGTGCCCCATGTCCTGGGCTCTGTGCTCTGTGCTTCGAGCTCTGTCCGCAAGCCCTGGCCCCGCCTCGACCAGGCCCTCCGCGCCACCGACCTCCTCCTCCAGGCGGGAGGCTTCAGCGCCATCGTCCTCGACATGGGCTCCATCCCCCCCGAATTCGCCCTCCGCATCCCCCTCGCCACGTGGTTCCGCTACCGCGCCGCCGCCGAACGTACCCACGCGAGCGTCGTCCTGCTCACCCAGCACAACTGCACCAAAAGTAGTGCAGGCCTCGTCCTCCATTGCCAACCCGGCCAGGTTTCCTCTGAAACCACTACCGTCCTCACCAGCGCCGAGCACCGCGTCGAAATCGCCCGCGAACGTTTTGCCCCCTCTACGAAAGTCGCCGGCTTCGCCCGCAAACCACCTCAAAGCGACCACAGCATCCACTGGAACAGCCACACTCCCTGGGCATCCGCCCAACCACTCTGCCCCGGCAGCCCGGAGCGCAAAAAAGGCCAAGGCCGCCTATGACCATCGCCACCGAACTCTACGCTTGCCTCTACGCCCGCGAATTTCCCGCGCAGGCCATGCTCCGCCTCCGCCCCCAACTCAAAGGCAGCCCCGTTGTCATCCTCGAAGGAACGCCGCCTCGCCAGTGGGTCTGCTCCCGTAATACCCGCGCCCACGTCCTCGGCATCGAAGCCGGAACCACCTGCGCCGAGCTTGACGTCTTCCCCGGCGTTACCCATCTCCCGCGCTCCCTCGCCGAAGAATCGAGCGCCCGCGCCGCCCTCCTCCAGGCTGCCGGCCAGTTCTCCCCCCGAATTGAATGTGCAGGCGTCGAATGTCAGACACCGTGTCATCCCGAGCAAGTTCAGGGCAAGCCGAGGGACCTGCATTTTCAAATGTCCGACACGCACTCCTTCTGCTGCATCCTCGACATCGCCGGAACCGAAAAGCTCTTCGGCCCACCCGAAAAACTCGCTAAAAAGCTCCTTGACGCCGTCCGCTCCCTCGGCATCGAAGCCGCCGTCGTCGTCAGCGCCAACATCGCATCGGCTCTCTGCCTCGCCCGCAGCCTCAGGTCACGCATTGCCACCTCAACGATGGCGGGATGGACCACCGCCATCATCCCCACAGGCGAAGAAGCCGCCGCCCTCCAACATCTGCCCCTCACCGTCCTCAACCTCACCCCCGAACACGCCGAAACCCTCGCCCGCTGGGGCATCGCCACCCTCGGCGCCCTCGCCGCCCTCCCCGAAAAAGAGTTGATCGCCCGCCTCGGCCAGGAAGGCCGCCGCCTCCGTCAATTAGCCCGCGGCCAGGCCCCACACCTCCTCGTTCCCGCCGAGCCCGCATTCACCCTCGAAGAGCGCATCGAGCTCGACTCCCCGGTCGAACTCCTCGACTCGCTGCTCTTCGTCCTCGGCGTGCTCCTCGACCACCTCATCGCCCGCGCCACCACCCAAATCCTAGCCCTCGCCTCCGTCACTGTCACGCTCACCCTCGAAGGGCCCGGCACCCACACCCCAACCCAAACGCACTCCAGAACCGTCCGCCCAGCCCTCCCCACCAACGACCGCCGCCTCTGGCTCCGCCTCCTTCATCTCGACCTTCAGGCGCACCCGCCCTCTGCCGCCATCCTCTCCGTCGTCCTCGCCGCCGAACCCGGGGCAACAAGCAAAGTCCAGCTCGGCCTCTTCTCCCCGCAGCTTCCCGAACCCGCCCGCCTCGATGTCACCCTCGCCCGCATCCGCGCCATCGTTGGCGAGCAGCGTGTCGGACGCGCCATCCTCGAAGACACACACCGGCCAGATTCATTCCGGATAGAGCCCTTCGCCATCCCCGCCGCCATCGCCCTCGTTCCCGAACCGCAGGCTCAGGCCCGCTCCGCACAACGCCGTCTCCGCCCGCCAGAACCCATTGCCGTCACCCTCCATCAGCGCCGCCCCACATCCTTCGTCTTCCGCAACAAGCGCTACACCGTCGAGCGCGCCTGGGGTCCCTGGTATTTCTCCGGCAACTGGTGGGGCGTCGAATGCTGGTCGATGGAAAAGTGGGACCTCGCCGCCCGCTCCCCCGACGACAACACAACGATCTGCTGCGCCATCGCCCGCCACCCCACGCGTCAGGAATGGCGCCTCGAAGAACTCTATGACTGAGCCGATAGTTTTTCGCGCTTTGAAGGGGCACGCGTTCACAGCTTGCAGAAAAATGCCGAAGCTCAGACATCCCGTCTCATGGGCACGAAACGTGAAGGGGCGCGGCTTTCAGCCGTGCCATAAAACTGCACAGAAACTCCGGGCTTTAGCCCCTGAGGACTATAGGTGACCGCAGCAGTTACTAATTACGTCGAGCTCCACGCCTCTTCGGCCTTCAGCTTCCTCGAAGCAGCCTCCCAGCCCGAAGACCTCACCGCCCGCGCCCAGGAACTCGAAATCCCTGCCGTCGCTCTCCTTGACCGCAACGGCTTCTACGGCTCCGCGCGCATGCACACCAGCGGCGAGCGCAACAACATCCGCGCCCACGTCGGAACAGAAATCTCCACCTCAGCCTTCAGCCTTCGCCTCACTCCGCCCGCACACCTCCCACACCAGCACCCCGCAGAACCCGCGCGACTGCCCCTCCTCTGCACCTCCCGCACCGGCTATCAAAATCTCTGCCAGCTCATCACGCAATTCAAAATGCGCGAGCCCACCAAAGCCGAAGGCGCCGCCACCCGCAACGATCTCGCCCAATATTCCGAAGGCCTCATCTGCCTTACCGGCGGCGACGAAGGCCCTCTCGCCGCAGCCCTCACCCATGGTGGCGAACCCGCAGCCCGAGCCCTCCTCGAACAGCTCACCGCGCTCTACGGCCGCAACAATATATATGTAGAACTCCAGCGCCACCAGCTCCGCGACCAGGAATTCCGCAACCAGGCCGCACTCCGCCTCGCCCGCTCCCTCAACCTCCCCATCGTCGTCACCAACGGCGTCCGCTACGCCAAGCCCCACGACCGCGAAATCCTCGACGTCTTCACCTCCATCCGCCATCACGTCGACCTCGACCACGCCGGCCGCCTCCTCACCACCAACAACCATCGCTACCTGCGCAGCGCCGCAGAGATGAACGCCCTCTTCCACGACCTCCCTGAAGCCCTCGCCAACACCAGCGAAATCTCCCAGCGCCTAACCTTCCAGCTCACCGACCTCGGCTACGAATTCCCACACTACCCCGTCCCCAAACATGAAAACGCCAACGAAACCATGGACACCTTCCTCCGCAAACGCACCGAAGAAGGCCTCCTCCGCCGCTACGGCCCCAAAAACAATCCCGCCCTCCTCGCCCGAGCCCGCAAACAAATCGACCACGAGCTAGCCCTCATCGCCAAACTCGGCTTCGCCGGCTACTTCCTCATCGTCTGGGACATCGTCCAGTACTGCAAAAAGCACGACATCCTCATCCAGGGCCGCGGCTCAGCCGCCAACTCCGCCGTCTGCTACGCCCTCGAAATCACCGCCATCGACCCCGTCGGCATGGAACTGCTCTTCGAGCGCTTCCTCAACGAAAACCGCGGCGAGTGGCCCGACATCGACCTCGACCTCCCCTCCGAAGAAAAACGCGAGCAGGCCATCCAGTACGTCTACCAGCGCTACGGCGAACTCGGCGCCGCCATGACCGCCAACGTCATCACCTACCGCGGCAAGTCCGCCGCTCGCGAAGTCGGCAAGGCTCTCGGCTTCGACCAGGAATCTCTCGGCCGCCTCACCTCGCTCGTCAGCCAATGGGAATGGCGCGGCGAATCCGATACCATGGCCAACTCCTTCCACCACGCCGGCTTCGATGTCGAGCATCCGCGCATCGCCAAATACCTCGAACTCTGCGTCCGCCTCCAGGACCTCCCGCGTCACCTCGGCCAGCACTCCGGCGGCATGGTCATCTCGGAGGGCCAGCTCAACCGCGTCGTCCCTCTCGAGCGCGCTTCCATGCCCGGCCGCACCGTCATCCAGTGGGATAAAGAAGACTGCTCCGACCTCGGCATCGTCAAAGTCGACCTCCTCGGCCTCGGCATGATGGCCGTCATCAAAGACTGCCTCACTCTCATCCCCGAGCATTACGGCGAACCCATCGACCTCGCCCACCTCCCCGAAGATCCCGAAGTCTACAAAGTCCTCCAGCGCGCCGACACCGTCGGCATGTTCCAGATCGAAAGCCGCGCGCAGATGGCCTCCCTCCCGCGCAACTGCCCCGACCGCTTCTACGACCTCGTCGTCCAGGTCGCCATCATCCGCCCCGGCCCCATCGTTGGAAAAATGATGCATCCTTATATGCGCCGCCGCCAGAAGAAAGAAGCCGTCACCTATCCGCACCCCTCGCTCGAGCCCGTACTCAAGCGCACCCTCGGCGTGCCGCTCTTTCAGGAGCAACTCCTCCGCATGGCCATGACCGTCGCCAACTTCAGCGGAGCCGAAGCCGAAGAGCTCCGCCGCGCCGTCGGCATGCGCCGCTCCTGGCAGCGCATGAAAGACCTCGAAGTCAAGCTCCGCGCCGGCATGACCGCCAACAGCCTCGCCCCTAAAACCCAGGACGAAATCGTCCAGGCCATCAGTTCCTTCGCGCTCTATGGATTCCCCGAGTCCCACGCCGCCAGCTTCGCGCTCCTCGCTTATGCATCGGCCTATTTCAAGGTGAAATACTTAGCCGCCTTCACCGCCGCCATCCTCAATAACCAACCCATGGGCTTCTACTCACCCGCGGTTCTCGTGAAAGACGCGCAACGCCACCGCCTGAAAATCCACCCCATTGACATCCAAATCTCCGACTGGCCCTGCACCGTCGAGCACGAAGAGCGTGCATCATCGCACTCTTTATTTGTCACAAATAATGTGACAAATAAAGATCTGTCATCCCGAACTGAGCGCGAGCGCGAAGGCGAGGAACCTGCGGTTGCCTTTGTATCAGGGCGCGACCTTGGTCAGCTTGCCCTGAGCAAGCTCCGAGTGCAGCGAGGTGCGCGTCGAACGGGTGCCGGAACCGATCCCAAAAATCCTGGCTTTAGCCCCGGCTTTCCACCAGCCACCCTCTTACCTCCGGCACGAATAAGTGAAAGGGCACGGCTTCAGCCGTGCCATAACAGCGGTGAAGAGAATGCGGCTTTAGCCGCTGAGGGATGGTTCTCGTCGAATCCTGAACCAGATTCTCTGAGCTCTGAGCCCTGTGCTCTGCACCCTGCTCCACCAAACTCTAAACTCCAAACTCTAAACTCTTCTCCCCCAGCCCCAGCTCTCCGCTTAGGATTGGGCTACGCCCGAGGACTCCGCCAACAAGTAGGCGAAGCCATCGTCGCCGCCCGCAAAAGCGGTGGCCCCTTCACCTCCGTAGACGACCTCGCCCTCCGTGTCCCCTCCCTGAACAAGAAAGAAATCACCCTCCTCGCCAACATAGGAGCCCTCAACAATGTCGCCGGCATCGGCCATCGCCGCGACGCCCTCTGGCAGGTCGAGCGCGCAGGCAAACCCGAAGGCCCACTCCTCACCCATACCGGCGCTCTACTCAAAGACGAACCCGACCCCTCACCCCTGCGCCAGATGACTCCCGAAGAGCGCCTCGTAGCCGACTACTCCGGCACCGGCCTCACCACCGGCCGCCATCCCATGTCCTACCGCCGCGCCGAACTCCGCGCACAGAAAGTCCTTACCGCCCAGGAACTCCGCACCTGCCGCGACGGCGAATGGGTCCGCGCCGCCGGATGCGTCATTGCCCGCCAGCGCCCCGGCACAGCCAAGGGCTTCGTCTTTCTCTCCATGGAAGACGAGACCGGCATCGCCAACATCATCGTCACGCCGCAAATGTACGAACAGAATCAGGTCACCGTAACCCGGGCTCGATTCCTGTTAGTAGAAGGTCCACTCCAAAACCAGGACAACGTAGTCCACGTAAAAGCCGCCCGCCTCACTCCGCTCAACGACAACGCCGTAGAAATCCGCTCCCACGACTTCCACTGATGATCAGTTCTCGAACGGATCAGACTCCGGGTGCCCCATTCTGATTGCGCCCGTTGTTGGCGCAATCAGGGTGGGCATCGCGCGCAGCGCGATCATTCCAACCACAAATGTCATCCTGAGCGGAGCGCCGCCGACTCCGCATCCCGCGTAAGACACACTTCCCGGCGCGCAGTCGAAGGACCCCCAGAGCCCAGCGTCGCTTGCCTCCATCATCCGTCGGCGCGAGGGGAGTCGGTCGCGAAGCGGCCGAACAAATCTCAAGCGTTGTTACGATGAAATTCCGCATAAGTGAAGCCGAAACCGCGAATCGGCGCGGTTATGTAGTCCACACCCTTCGCGACATGCAAAAGAAACACAAAAACTCTGTCATCCTGAGCGAGTTTCACAATTCGTCGCGCCCAAAGCGTCGGGGTCCCCGGCGAGCCGCTTTTGCTCGCTGGGGTGACTTTTGGCGCGACAGACAATTCAGACGCGAGTACCGAGCAGCGCTCGGCGAGTCGAACGGGCGAATGGACCCGCATTTCCGTCCTTCAATCAACATGCTCTCCGCAGAAGACACCAGCACAGCGCATCAAGTGCCGCGAAGCGGCACGACGGTAAAAGCCACAGCCTATAGGCCGTGGAAGGTCCACGCCCTCGGACTGCGCCTCTGCGTCGCCCCAGCCAACCGCGAACCCGCCGCCTGATCGGAGACGCCGCTCCTCGTCGCGAGATTATTTTGAACTGCTCTGAGGACCTGGCAAGTCAGGAGCGCCCAAAGGCTTCAGACTAGCGCCCGGCCCGAGCGGTCCGGCTGCCCCGCTCACCAGCTGCTATTTCCCTCCCGCTTAATCCAGACATCCACAAGAAATCCGTGCATCTCGTAAGCGGCGGGGTCTTTGCCCTTTTTGTGCCAGGTCGCATCGACAACCGCGGTATTTCCGTAGAGCCTGACCTTCAAGTTCTCGATCTTCTCCTCGAGGGGAAGCTGATCGGGTGGATCAGGCTGCGTAAATGAATCCCGTCCCCCAAATCCCATCGGCCATACCCATATCAAATCGGCTCCCAGATGCTCCTGAACAAAGGGCTGGGGATAATTTCCCATCTTCTCCATTTGGCCCATCTGCTGCTCCAGCGCAATGAGCTCTTTTTCGTCCGCACTCCGCGATTCTGTTTGGGCCAACACGGATGAAGTCCCAAAGATGACGAGCAAACAAAGACACAGCTTCATTCAAGGCCTCCCATGGATCAGGATTGGAGCGGTGAGAATCGCGTTTCAGACACTCCTACAAGCGTCTGCACCAAAGTTGCCCGCCACTGTAAGACACATTCCCGGCCCCTGTCAACGCGGCGTTGACCGCCGCCGCCTTTCGCTACCGGCAACAGCCTACCGGCTACAGGCTGCTCCGCATGACCTTCGTACCGTCCCACCTCACGATTCTCCTTGCCTCCCACCCCCCCCGCCAGCTAATCTGAAAACAATAGAAGAAGTGTCCGAAAAGCCCGCCCAGAGCGGGCTTTTTCGTTGCCCGGGTGCGTCATCCGCACCCTGCACCCTGCACCCTGTACCCTGATTCGGCTCAGGCCGAATCAAAAAACGGCGGCTCTTTGAAAACCTGGCAGCCTGCGAACCTGGCATTTATGCCCATGGGCGTTCCCCAAACGGGCCAGGACCGGACGTTTACCCGGAAGTATCAGGTATTATCAAGCTCGATAACACCTGTAACCCTCGCAAAATCAAATATGTGCAGAAAAGACCACCCCGGGGGGGGAGGGGGGCAGAGAGGTCCCCGCACCGAGAGCCCCGCATGCATCGGAACTTTACGCATCGACCTCCCCACTCTCCACCACCTTCACTCCTCGCGCCGCGAACTCGGCCTCCATCCTCTCCACCGACCCCTCCACATCAATCGCCCGGCAAGCATCCCGAACCACCACCGCCTCAAACCCAGCCTTCCGGGCATCCACCGCCGAGAACCCCACGCAAAAGTCAAACGCGAGCCCGGCAAAAAACATCCGTTCCAGCCCGCGCTCCCTGCAATACCCCGCCAGCCCCGTCGGAGTCGCACGGTCATTCTCGAAAAACGCCGAGTAAGAATCGATCCCCTTCCGAAACCCCTTCCGCAAAATCAACTCCGCCCGATCCAGCCGCAAATCCGGATGCAAGTCCGCCCCCCGCGTCCCCTGCACACAATGATCCGTCCAAAGCCGCTGCTCGCGCCCCGCGACCAACACCACATCCCCTGGTTTCTTCCCCGGATAACTCGAAGCAAACGAACAATGCTCCGGCGGATGCCAGTCCTGCGTCAGGACGATGTGCTCAAACAAGGGCGCAATCCGATGAATGACCGCAATCACCGCATCCCCGTTCGGAACGGCCAGCGCCCCGCCCCGGCAAAAATCGTTCTGCACATCCACCACAATCAGCGCGTCCCGACTTGTGATTCGGCTCCCGTTCTCCATAGGTCTGCGGTTCTTAATGCCCAGCCATCAAATGCCGCCGGAAGAAATCCGCCTCCAGCGTGTAAGCCGTGATCCAGCTCCGCCCCAGCAGGAACCCGTGAATCTCGTCCGGGAAAACATGCTCCTCGAACGGAGTCCCCTGCGCCCGCAGCGCCGCCGCCAGCCGCACCGTCTGCGAGAACTGCACGTTGCGATCGTCATCGCCCTGGATCAGCAGCACCGGCGACCGCCAGCCCTTCACCGACGACAGCGGCGAAGACTCCCATGCCAGGCGCTCCGCCTGCTGATCGGAATCCGGGTTGTACTTCGGCTGCCAGTTCTGTAACTCGAGATTCCAGTCATGCACGCCATGAAAATCCACGCCCGCCGCAAACATATCCGAAGCCCGCGCCAGAGCCAGCGCTGTCAAATAGCCGCCATAACTCCCGCCCCACACTCCGATCCTTGCCCCATCCACATCCGTCCGGCTCCGCAAATACAACCCCGCACCCTGCACGTCGTTAAACTCGCTCGCCCCCGCCGCCCCATAATTCAGCGCCTCGCGGAACTTCAACCCATAACCAATCCCGCTTCGATAATTCACCGACAGCACAATATAACCAAGGCTCGCAAGATACTGGTTCATCCCGTAAGCATTCGAGTAATAATCCATGTAATGCCAGCCCAGCAGCATCTGCCGGCGCGACCCGCCATGGAAAAACACAATCGCCGGATGCTTCTTCCCATCTCCCGCCGACGAAGGCAAAAACAGCTGCCCATGAATCCTCATCCCATCCGCAGCCGATAAAATCACCTGCTGTGGAGTTACTAACTTCGCTCCAGGAAAATCCGCCGGAACTAACTGCGGCGCCAGGTCCTTTAACTCCCCGCCAGCACCCACCACGGCCGGCCGTATCGGCACATGCGCATCCGAACGCAGCACCGCCACGGTCCCATCCGGCGCAATCACCGGAATCATTTCCAACCCATCGCCGTGTGTTAACTCCCGAGGCGAACCCCCGTCCGCACCAACCTCCCAAAGATGCCTCCGGTCGACGTCAACCGGATCGCCCAAACTCTGATTCGACGAATAGACCAGCGTCTTCCGGTCCCTGCTGAACGCAACGTAATCCACCTCAAACTCACCAGGCGTCAGCTCCGTCGCATCCCCCCCACTCGTGTTGACCGAATAAAGATGCACCCATCCATTACCCTCCCACGGAAAAACAATGTGCCCACCCGCGCTCCAGAACAGCTGCCGCTCCGACTCCATCTCGTGAAACACGCTGCCCTGCCCTTCATGCGCCCGCCAAATCTCTCGCCCCACCCCTGTCTTCACATCCGCCACGCGCAACGACCACGGCTGCGCGCACCGCCGCGGTTTGAAATCTATCCCCGATGTATCCGGCGGAATCCGAACAAACGCAATCTGCTTACTGTCCGGCGACCAAACCGGCTCGCCATCGATCTCTGTCGAAGGATCGAGATACGCGAGCGACTGGTCAGCCAACGAGAATACGCCGACAAACCCGTGATCCCCGCGCTCGCTCGTGAACGCCAGGTACTTCCCATCCGGCGACCAGCGCAGCGACCCCAAATCCCCGCGCCCATGAAAGAGCTGTACCGGCTTTGCCGCCGCGTCCCGCAAATCGAGCGTCCAAATCTGATCGCTGGAGAGAAACGCAATCATCGCGCCATTGGGAGAAACAGCCGGCTCCCGCCCCGCAGCCAGCTTCCGCGCATCGCCGCCATGCACGCCGACAATCCAGATCTCCTCCTCCAGGCCCTGCGGCAGCATCGCCGGATTTGCCGCCTGCTTTCCGGGAAACTCAAAGTCCCCGCCACGCGCATAAATGATTTGCCCGCCATCCGGCGTCCAAACGATGTCCCCAATGTCGACGCCATCGTCCGCATCGTCGCTCGTCACCCGATGCACCGTATACGCAGACCCGCTCGCCTCAGCGACCCAGATATTCCGCTTGCCAGCCTGGTTCGCGATCCACAAAAATCGTCCGCCCTCGGGCGACGCTTGTAACTCAGAGCTGAATGGCGCGCTCAGCACTTGTTGCAAAGTGAAGCTCTGCGCGGCTGCGTGTAAGCCCGCGCTCAAACTGAAAAATAATCCGCACACAGCCACAGTAAGTCGTCGCATCATTCGCAATCCTCAGGTGGGGAGATTGGCCCATTATCCGGGCGCTGCAGCGGGAATTCAAATCAGCCTGTCCATTTTCCGAGTTCTATACTTTCGAATGATGAGCAGTTCGCCTAACGCGCAGCGCGATCCAAATCCCCAGCTCGGCTTCTCCTTCGAGCTCGCTCCCGCCGCGGTCAGCCGCCGCATCTGGAAAGTCGGTGATCTCGTTAGCGAGGTGCGCCTTCACATCGAACGCGAATACGGCGACCTCTGGGTCGAAGGCGAAATCTCCAACCTCCGCCCCGCGCCCTCCGGCCACGTCTACTTCACCCTCAAAGACGGAGACGCGCAACTTCCGGCCGTGCTCTTTCGCAAGCAGGCCTCGCTCCTCCGCTTCAAGCCCGCCGACGGTCTTCACGTCCTGCTCCGCGGCAAAGTCTCCGTCTATGAACAGCGCGGCCAACTGCAAATCGTGGCGGAATTTCTCGAGCCTGTCGGAGCCGGCTCGCTGCAAATCGCCTTTGAGCAACTTAAGCAGCGCCTCGAAGCCCGCGGCCTCTTCGACCCGGCCCGCAAAAGGCCGCTGCCCGCCTTCCCCCACTGTGTCGGAATCGTTACCTCACCAACCGGCGCTGTCCTCCGCGACTTTCTCAACATCGTCAATCGACGCCATGCAGGCCTGCACGTGCTGCTGTATCCCGCGCTGGTTCAGGGTGAAGCCGCAGCGGCCGAAGTAGCCGCAGGCATCGCATATTTCAACCGCACCCGTGAAGTCGACCTCATTGTCATCGCCCGTGGCGGCGGATCGCTCGAAGACCTCGCGCCCTTCAACACCGAATTTCTCGCCGATGCAATCGCCAGCTCCGAGCTGCCAGTAATCTCCGCTATCGGTCACGAGACCGACTTCACCATTGCCGACTTCGTTGCGGACCTGCGCGCGCCCACCCCGTCCGCCGCCGCTGAACTCGTCACTTCCGCCCTGCACAATATCGCGGATCGCGTGCAGACCCTCGACCATCGACTCCTGCGCGCCTCCCGCTACCGCCTCATGCAGGCCGCTACCGCATTCTCCCGTGTTCGTGTCGAGACAATCCTCATGCGCGAGCGCGACCAGCTGCGCCGCCGGCAGCAACGCGTCGACGACCTCACTCTCCGTCTCGAATCGCAGTCGCGCGCCCGCCATCGCCGGCTCGCAGACAGACTCCAGCAAATCTCCGTGCGCCTTCTGCGTCAGGATGTCGCAGCCCGCACCGGTCTTGCTCGCCAGCGCCTCGCCTCCCTCGAAGCACGAATCGCCCGTGCCCAGGGCGATCGGCTCCGCGCCTCCCGCGAGAGGCAAGCGGCCCTTGCCCGCCAGTTGAACTCGCTTTCTCCCCTCGCCGTTCTCAGCCGCGGTTACGCTCTGGTATACGATGACCGCGGCGTGCTGATAAAAGATACAGAGGATGTCACAGAAGAGCAGTCGATCGTCACTCGCCTCGCTCGCGGCCGCTTCCGCAGCCGAGTGATCGGGATCGAAAAGGAAACGCAGGGTTCATGAGAAAGCTGTTTGGCACAGATGGAATTCGCGCGGTCGCCGGCGAAGCGCCCCTGGACGCAAACACAATCTACGCCGTCGGTCTCGCACTCGCCCATCAGCTCCATGGGGCCCACCAGCATCCCCGTGTCCTGCTTGGCATGGATACTCGCGAGTCCAGTGAGTGGATTGCCGCATGCATTGCCGCCGGCCTTGCCGAAGCCGGCGCCCGCGTTGAGAACGCCGGCGTCATCACCACTCCCGCTGTCGCGTACCTCGCCCGCCAGCATGGATTCTCCGCCGGCGTCGTCATCTCGGCGTCCCACAATCCGTGGCAGGACAACGGCATCAAGATTTTCGGCAGTGACGGTTACAAATTGCCCGACGAAACCGAGCTGCGCATCGAAGCGGAGATTTTCCGGCGTCTTGCGAGCCTCGAAGCAGCGCGTCCGGGGCACTCTCTCCCCGTCGATGAGAATTACCGCGCCGATTACGAGAGTTTCCTCCGCTCCGCCGTGGCCGGCCTGAACCTCAATGGTCTTCGCGTCGTCCTCGATTGCGCCAATGGAGCCGCTTCAGCCATTGCGCCCGAACTTTTTGCGCATCTAGGTGGGACCATCCACCTCACCCACGCCGCTCCCGACGGCCACAATATCAATGCCAATTGCGGAGCCCTGCATCCGGAGGTTGTCGCCGCCGAAACCAGCACCCTCGGAGCCGACTTAGGGGTGACCTTCGACGGCGATGCCGACCGTGCCCTGTTTGCCGACGCCCACGGCAACGTCGTCAACGGCGATGCCATCATGCTGCTTGCTGCGCGCGACATGAAAGCGCGCGGCATACTGCGCAACTGCACCGTCGTCGCTACCACCATGTCGAACATGGGCCTCGAAGCCGCGCTTCGCCGCGACGGCATCCGCATGCTGCGTGCGCCTGTGGGCGACAAATATGTGCTCGAGCGGATGCGCCAGGAGGAAGCTTCTCTCGGCGGCGAGCAATCGGGCCACATCCTCTTCCCGCACCTTGCCACCACCGGCGACGGTCTGCTCACCGCACTCGTTGTCCTCGACATTGTCCGCCGATCCGGCCGCGCTCTTCACGAACTCGTCGCCGACCTGAAAGTCTTTCCCCAAGTCATCGTCAACGTCCGGGTCCGCGAGAAGAAGCCGCTCGAACAAATTGTCACCGTCACGGATACAATTCGCGATGCTGAAACAGAATTAGCAGACAGCGGCCGCGTCGTCGTGCGCTACTCCGGCACAGAAGCCCTCGCTCGCGTCATGATCGAAGCCGAATCCGAAGAAGCCATGCGCCGTCACGCCGATCGCATCGCCGACGCCATCCGTACCGAACTGGGAAGCTGACCCGCCTCGTCCCATAATGGGACAACTACCCCGCTCCTACCTCGACAACGTGCCCGGCCCCAGTCCCCTCCGGAGGTATACTGGCCTTGAAGTAGTTTTCCCGGAAGGGGTGCGCCCTCCCGGGAGGTTTGTGCTACTTCAACAGCAGCACGAAGACCACAAGGATCACGATTGCCATCACAAACCGCCAATCGATGGCGAATGTGATGGCAATTCGTGTCCAGGACGCTTTTTGTCCATGGGCCTTGCCTCCTTCATTGGAACGGCCCGCGGGTCGTGTGGCGGCCTGCGGACCGTCGGCCCAGTTCTCCGGGCCGATCTCCGGCTTTGCCGCTTAGCACCCTTTGTAAGGAGGCGGGCTCAGTGTAGGTCGGCTGATCGCTTGCATGGGCGGCCCGCCAGCCATTTTCCCGCCGAAAAGTAACGTTCCCTTCGGCTACTTCAAATCCCGCCAGTTCGCCCCCACACCCACATCCGCAACCAGAGGTACGCTTAGCTCAATTACATGCTCCATCTCGTGCCGCACCATCGCACTCACCGGCTCAACCTCATCTTCCGGAACATCGAACACCAGCTCGTCGTGCACCTGCAGCGTCATGCGCGTCTTCAGCTTTTCCTCCATCAGCCGCCGCTCGATCCGAATCATCGCCAGTTTGATCAGGTCCGCCGCCGTCCCCTGCAACGGCGTGTTAATCGCCGTCCGCTCCGCAAACCCGCGCTGGTTCGCGTTCCTGCTCTGAATATCCGGAATCGGCCGCACCCGCCCAAAGATCGTCCGCACTATCTGCTCGCGCCGCGTCTCCTCCAGCATTCGATCGATATAATCCCGCACCCCCGCGTAGCGCTCGAAATACGTATCGATATACAGCCGCGCCTCGTTCTGCTCAATCCCCAGCTGCGCCGACAGCCCAAACGGCGAAATCCCATACACAATCCCGAAGTTCACCGCCTTCGCGCGATTTCTCGTCTCCTTGCTCATGGTCTCCGCAGGCACGCCGAAAACCTCGGCCGCCGTCAGCGTGTGAATGTCCTGCCCCGTCTGGTAAGCCCGCACCAGTAGCGGGTCCGCGGAGAAGTGCGCCAGCAGCCGCAGCTCGATCTGCGAGTAGTCCGCCGACAGCAGCACGCACCCCGGAGCAGCGATAAATGCCGCGCGAATCTCCCGCCCCAGCTCTGTCTTGATCGGAATGTTTTGCAGGTTCGGATTCGTCGACGACAGCCGCCCCGTCGCCGTGCCCACCTGATTGAACGTCGTGTGCACACGACCTTCGCCATCGGCCAGCAGGGGAAGCGAGTCGGCGTAATTCGACTTCAGCTTCGCCAGTTGCCTGTACTCAAGCACCAGCCGCGGCACGTCGTTGTGCGCGGCCAGCTCCTCCAGCACATCCTGCGCCGTCGAAATCACCTTGCCCTTGCCATACTTCAGCGGCCGCGGCAGCCCCATCTTGTTGAACAACACATCGCCCAGTTGCTTCGGAGAGTTGATATTAAACCGCTGCCCCGCAAGCGCATAAATCTCCTCACCGATCCGCTGCATATCCGCAGACAGCCGCTCCGCCATCTTCGACAGCACGCCGGAATCGATGCGCACCCCAGCCTTTTCCATGCCCAGCAGAATCGGCACCAGCGGCAGATCGATCTCCTCATACACGCGCCGCGTCCCCAGCGCATCCGCCTCCTCGCGCATCACGCGCACCAAACCATGCGTCAGATGCGCCGCCTCCGTCAGTTGCCGATCCCCACCCTCATGCGGAGGACCCCCGCCAAACCGAGCCGCCACATCTCCCAGCCGATGCGTAGCATGCGTGGGATTGATGAGATACGAGTACAGCATCACGTCGTCCGTCGCTCCGCGAAGCGCAATCCCATGCGACTCCAAAACACGCAGCGCTGCCTTCAGGTCGTGCACCCGCTTCGGAACTCCCGCGTCCTCCAGCAACTCACGCGTCGCGTCGAGCGGTACGAGCAACGCCACATCGGCCGCGGCAGCAACGCCAATCCGGCACTCCGGCGGCCCGCTCGGAACTGTCTCGCAAGCCGCATCCGCAGCCTCCACGAGATCCAGCAGCGACATCGTCTTCAGCTCCGGCTCCCGCTCTTCAAGAGCCTCCGTCTCCTGCTCGCTCACCTGCTCGGCAACCGCCTCGAGTTCAGCAACCGGCAGCGCAAGCGCAAAACCATCCTTACGCGCCAGTTTCACGAACGCTGCAATCTGCTCCGCCGTCGGCTCCAGCACATACTCCACCGCCGTCGCCGGCACATCCGGCGCAAGCTCCCGCAACAACGTCGTGAATTCAAGCTCCGTAAACAATGCCCGGCACGCCGCCACATCCGGCGCCTGCGTCCGCATCGCCTCCGGCTCAAACTCCAGCGGAACCTCACAGTGAATCGTCACCAGCTCCTTGCTCAGCAGTACCGCCTCGCGGTTATTTTGTAACGATTCGCGATACGTTTTCCGCTTGATCTCCTCCGCGCGATCGAGCGCCGCATCCACGCTCCCAAATTGCTGGATCAGCTCCACCGATCCCTTGTCGCCAATCCCCGGAGCGCCCGGTATGTTATCGATCGAGTCGCCCCGCAGCGCCATCACATCGACAACCTTCTCCGGGGGCACGCCCAGCGTCTCCAACACCTTCTCGCGATCCAGCACCAGGTTGTCCTTCACCGGATTCAGAATCTTCACGCGATCGTTCACCAGCTGCATCATGTCCTTGTCGTTCGAAACGACAAACACCGGATGTCCGGCTTTCGCGGCCTTCGCGGCGAGGGTTCCGATCACGTCATCGGCCTCAAAACCCTGCGCCTCGAGAATCGGAATCCGAAACGCCTCCAGCGCCCTCCGCACGTAAGGCACCTGCTGCGCCAGATCGGGAGGCATCGCCTCGCGATGCGCCTTATAACCGCCCGTCTCCACCGCCTCAAACTTCTGCGTCTCCGCGCTGAATTTGTTCACTGTCATCCCGCGGGCGCGCTCGTCGCGGAATACCGGCCCGCTCACGTCGAAGACCGCCGCAAAATACTCCGGCTCGAAATCGCGCCGCAGCTTGTTAATCATGTTTACGAAGACGTAGGTCGCCGCCGTCGGCACGCCCGTCCGCGTCGACATCGGCCTCGACCGCTGCATCGCGTGATACGCGCGAAAGATAAACGACATCGCATCAAGGAGAAAAACAGGAGGTTTCGTCGATTCAGCAGCCACGAAGTCGAGTGTAACGCTTCGCCCAGTGTGCTCTCCGCGCGGTCAGCCATTCGCAAACAGACGTTCTCTAAAGGAAGGGAGCTAAGTTGAGTGCTGGAAAAACCGTTCACTCAATAAACATGCAGTCCCCGTAAGAAAAAAATCGATACCCCGCCTCCACCGCATGCCGATAGGCCCCGAGCACGCGCTCCCGTCCCGCAAACGCGCTCACCAGCATCAGTAACGTCGACTGTGGCAAATGAAAATTCGTCAGCAGCGCCCCCACCACCCGAAACTCAAATCCCGGCGAAATAAAAATGCTCGTCGACCCGGAATGCGCCGCGAACTCCTCACCTTCGCGCGCGCAATGCTCTAGAGTCCGCACTGTCGTAGTGCCGGCCGCCACAATCCGCCGGCCCTCCCGCCGAGCCGCGTTCAACTCCGCCGCCGTTTCCGCCGAAATCGTATACCGCTCCGCATGCAGCCGCACATCCTCCACCCGCTCCACCCGCACCGGCTGAAACGTCCCCAGCCCAACATGCAAGGTCACCGACGTAATCTTGACGCCGCGCTCCCGAATAGCGTCCAAAATCTGCGGAGTGAAGTGCAGCCCAGCCGTCGGAGCAGCCACCGATCCCCGCTCCCTCGCATACACCGTCTGGTACCGCTCCCGATCACCCGCCCGATCCTCGCGGTGAATATAAGGAGGCAGCGGCATATGTCCCAGGCGCTCCACAATTTCGAAGAAATCCGCCACAGGCTCGAACCGCAGCGTTCGCTCACCAAACTCCCCATGCGCGATGACCGAGGCCCGCAGCTCCCCGTCTCCAAACTTCAGCACTTCGCCCGTCAAAACCTTACGCCCAGGCCGGACCAGCGCCTTCCACTCCCACTCCGAAAGCTGCTCCGCCAGCAGCACCTGCACCCGCCCGGTGCTCTCATGATTTGCCTGCGTGTGCAATCCCCCTCGATGCGCAAACAGCCGCGCAGGAATCACGCGGCTGTCGTTCAGCACCAACAGATCGCCTTCCCGCAGCATCGAAGGCAAATCCCGAAATAACTGATCCGCCCACGATCCCCTCGCGCGATCCACCACCAGCATCCGCGCCCCCGCCCGATCCGCCGCCGGCTCCTGCGCGATCAACTCCTCGGGAAGCTCAAAATCGAAATCCGAAACCAGCATGCTAATCCCGGCCCTGCCCCTGGGAGTTCGACCCTTTGGAGTCAGGCCCCTCAGAATCAACTCCCCGGAAATACGCCTCAGCCCGCAACCGAGCCCGCTCCAGCGCACCGTTCAACTCCCCGCGCTTCGCCTCCAGCGTCGCAGCATCCGCGTCCGCCCCCGGAGCCGCAACCGCCCGCGCCCAGCTCACCACCACCCGCGAAAACGGCAGCGGCACCATGAACCGATCCCACGACCCCATCGTCCACGCGCGCTCCGGCAACAGATAAAAGCTGCCGATCGCTTCCCCCGTCATCGCCGCCAGCTTCACCGGCCCAATCTTTGTCTGGTAAATCGGCCCCCGCGGCCCATCCGCCGTAAACACCACCGGCTCACCCGCCGCCAGTACGTCCCGCATCGCCATCAGCCCCGCCGCGCCGCCCCGCGAACTCGACCCGCGCACACTGTTGTACCCCAGCAGACCCAGCGTCCGCGCGATCAGCTCCCCATCAAAGCTCCTGCTGATCAGAATCGAGCAGCGAAAATTCCTGAAGTACCACCCCGCCGGCAGCGTGCACCGATGCCAGAAGCAGAAAATTCCGCGCGCCGGCGGAGTCGCCGGGATCACTCCGTCTTCCGCAATCACCTCATACCGCAGCGTTACGCCGACCATGACCAGCAGCAGCGCCGTCAGTCTCGGAACGATCCACAGCGCCACTTGCTGGCCCAGGGTAAAGCGCTCCTCGCCGCTCTCGGTCACGTTACCGATTGTAGCCACGCCCTCGCGAAACAACTCGCTCGCCGGCCCACAGCACCTTGGTCACTCCGGTAAGAGCACGAACGTCCATAGCGCTGCCCTGATCGTGCTACTGTAATGCCCGGACTATGGACCGAAGATACTCTGGACTTACATTGCCGGGCGATATGAAACGCATCCTGATCTTCCTGTTGCTGCTGGCATGCGCGCTGTGCGCCGCCGCGCAGGGCTATGGGCAGCCCTTGCCGCAGACTGTGGTCACGCTGACGGTTTCAAGCCCCGTCTCTCTCTCCGGCGCGCTCGTCACACTCACCGCTACCGTCTCCGGCACACCAATTTCCGCCAACCCCAGCTCAACCACCCCTACCGGCGCCATCATCTTCGAAGACGGAACCAACCCCCTCGGCCAGGTCGCTCTCTCTGACAATCTCGGCCTCGCCTCCGCCACCTTCTTCACAGCGGACCTTGCCTCCGGATCGCATCAGATCGTCGCCCAATATTCCGGCGACGCCAACTTCAAGGCCGCATCCTCCACCGCCGTCACCATCGCGATCGAATCCGTCTCCGTCACCCCCGCCGTCACTTCGCTCAGCCTCACCCAGGGCCAGTCCGGCAATATCGTCTACACCGTTGCCGATGCCGCCAGCGTCACCACGGCTGTCCAGTTTGGCTGCAACGCGCCCGCGAACACATACACCACCTGCGCCTTCAATCCCGCCAAGGTCAGCGGCAACGGCCAGACGACGTTCACTATCACCACCACCGGCCTGAGCCCATCCTCTGTCCACCGCACAGACTTCTTCACCCACGGAGGCGCCGCGTTGGCCTGTCTCCTGCTCGGTTGTCTTCCGTTTGGATCGCGCTTCCGACGGCGGGTCCTGGGCGCCGCTCGCTCTTCAGCGCTGATGCTCGCCGTTCTGGCGGCAACCGTTCTCACAGGAACCGTCCTGGCTCTGACCGGTTGCAGCAGCTCTGCTATCCCGAAAAGCCCATTCGCCGGAACCCCAACGCCGCCCGGCACCCAGGTCTTCGAGGTCATCACCGCGGTCACCGCCAACAGTCAGACCATCAGCCAGGACACCTGGATCAACGTCAACATCCTCCCCGCATCGTAGCCCGAACCTCGGGCGTCAACGCCAGCCCGATTAGTTCTCCGTAGGCTTAGCCACTTCATCGATGACGACGTATTCCACCGGACCCTTTCTTGACTCAAGCTTCAGCCCCAGCTGTTTAATGCCCTCCAGCGTCGCATTCATTGGGTCGGCATTCGCCGGCTCTGGCGCAGGAACGTCGAAATCAAAAGCTCCCTCAACCCCGGTCTTGTCGATCACCGGAAGTTTCAGAAGGTCGCTCAGCCTTCGCGCCATATACGCCATCGTGGTGCTCTCGCCCATCATCTCGCCGTTCCCCACCCCATCGTGGTACGTCGCCACCGTCATGAAGGGAACACCATCTTTGTCCTTCGCCAGTGTCGCAGCGAACCTCTTCTTCGTTCGCACCATCCAGTAGACCGGCCCTTCCCGGGTCTCGCGGTGATATTTCAATCCGAACCGATCCATCAGCAACGACTGGAGCATCAACCGCTGCTCGCTGCTCGGTGGTGTGCTGATCGAGCCCGGCTTCAAGCTTCGCGCCGGCGAATCTTCCGGCGGCACGGCCGCAACGTCGTAGGCCTCACTGCTCATCCACTTCGGCCCGCCCACAGCCTGAAGCTCACGAACATCGAATGCGTACACGATCATCAGCTGCACCGAGCAAAAACCGCAGAAAATGCGGCCGCCAGGATACGTATACAGCCCCATCATCCCGCCCTTTGTATTGGGCTTGATTGTGGCAACTTCAAATTCCGGCAGCTTCCCGGACTGCGCAGAAGCGTCTCGCGCGCACGCCAAACCCGCCGCTACGGCGGACAACAAAACAAAAACCAGGGAAAATCGAATAACCAAAATTCGATTTTCCCTGGTCTGCTTGTTGTCCGTATTCATCGGACTTCGAACCGCGACTTCACTGCCCCGAGGTGCTCACCGGCACAGGCGCGCCCTTCGGCGTAGCGATATACCCCTTGATCTGATTCTTATCCACGCTGTTCACCACCAGCTCATACAGCAGGTGATCCTTCCCCGTGTAGAACTGGATCGGCTCATCCAGGTTACGGTCCTTCTTCTGAATCTCCTTGTCGTCCGAATAAACCACCAGCGTAAATTTGCTGTGCTTCGGATCGGCCTTCTTCAGCTCCAGCGCAACCGTCGCCACCGCTTTCTTCTGATTCTTGCCCAGCGTGAATTCATAGTAGTTCCGGTCGCCCATGTGCTTCAGCACGTCCAGCTCTTTGGCGTTGGTAGCAATCAGCCCGCTCTGCAGACCCAGATCACCCTTCATCGCGGTCATCGCCGCTTCGTCTGTCTGCAGCTGCGTCTTCGTCGCGGTCAGGTCGGTCTTCACCCCACCTACGTCGGTCTTCACTCCGGAAACATCGCTCGAAACTGCGCTGATCTGCTTCTGCGCCTGCGCCAGCCGCTGCGCGTCCGCCTGTTGCCGCGCCAGCAGATCCTGCGCCTTCGCTTCCAGCTGCTTCTGCGTCATGCCCAGCGACTGGCCCAGCGTATCGGTCGTCACCTTCAGGCGCGCATTGGTCTGCTCCAGCGCCGCGGCCAGCTGCTTATTCTGCTGCTGCGCTGTGGCCACCTGCGCCTCGGCGCTGGTCAGCCGCCCGGCCAGATTGTAGCTCCACACCAGCCCCGCCAGCGCGCATAACACCGCCAGCCCCAGCACTCCGATCAATAAGCTCGAATAGCTCCTCTGCACCGGCACTTCTGTTGTCTCGTCCATAGCCGCTCTTGCTTTCCTTTCCCCAGCCAACTGTGATGGTCGCACTGTACCCCAGCCGCATCGCTCGCCGCAATGCAAAACTGCATCCGCGCCCCTCGTTATGCATCCCCCCGCAACCGCGCATAATCTATGAAATATGCCCCGCTACCAGTACCGCGAGATCGAGCCGACCCGCGAAGCCAAAGAAGTATTCACCCGCTGGATCGATTCCCTCGACGACGAATTCTCCCGCCATCAGAACATCGCCCTCCGCGGCGAAATCGTCCGCGACAATCTCCACCAGCTCATCCTGGGCCGGCCCCACGGCGGACGCCTCAACTTCACCCTCACCACCGAGCTCCCCTTCAACGTCCTCCAGCTCTCGCTTGATCCCGCTAACGTCACCCTCGAGCCTGAATACTACGGCGACATCGACGCCGATCGCTACGCCCTCATCAAGCCGCTCGTCTGGTTCTGGCGCATGTTCGACCGCTCCCCCGTCGCTCTTAATCACTGGCTCGGCTTTCGCCTACGCGCCATGCTCGGCAAGCACATCTTCAAGAGCATCGGCAACAACGTCAAGATTTATCACGGCGTCGAATTCACCTTCGGCTACAACCTCACCCTCGAAGACGACGTCATCATTCACAACCACGTCCTGCTCGACGACCGCGGCGAGCTCATCGTCCGCAAAGGCACCTCCATCTCCGAACACGCCGCCGTTTTCTCGCACGCCCACGATCCCGTCGAGGCCTGCATCATCGAGCATCGCCGCACTGAGGTCGGCCCCTCGGCCCGCGTCACTTATCGCTCGCTCGTCATGCCCGGCGTCCGCGTAGCCAGGGGAGCCATGCTCGGCGCCCAGGCCGTCGCCACCCACGACCTCCAGGAGAACACCATCGCCGGCGGCGTCCCCGCCCGCAAAATCAAAACCACCAGCGAAGCCCATCGCTTCGAAGATCGCACCGGCGAAGGTCCCTGCGTCGAGCTTCCTCCCAACGACTGAAGGGGACAATGCAGCCCCCACAATCTTCAAATGCCCCGCAAACGAAATCCGCCCGCAAATTCGAAACGCGCTACAACTCTAAAATAAGAAGCAAAAGTGTCATCCTGAAGGAGAAATAGATGATCCAGTCCCACGGCTATGCGGCTCAAAGCGCTACCACCCCGCTCGCCTCATTCAAATTCACCCGCCGCGAGCTCCACGACCACGATGTCCACGTCGCTATCCAATGGTGCGGCGTCTGCCACTCCGACATCCACTCCGTCCGCAATGAGTGGGGCAACGCGATCTACCCAATGGTGCCTGGTCATGAGATCGTCGGCGCCGTCAAAGCCGTTGGCTCCGCCGTCACGAAGTTCAAAGTGGGCGACCTCGTTGGCGTCGGCGTCATCGTTGACTCCGACCGCACCTGCCCCAGTTGCAGGGCCGGAGAAGAACAGTACTGCGAAGGTGGCATCACCCTCACCTACGGGCAGAAGGACAAATACGGCGACCTCACCCAGGGCGGCTATTCCAACAACATTGTCACGGACGAGCACTTCGTCCATCGCATCTCGCCCAAACTCGATCCGGCCGGCGTGGCCCCGCTCCTCTGCGCGGGCATTACAACGTACTCACCGCTTCGACACTGGAAGGTCGGCCCCAACAAGAAGGTGGGGGTCGTCGGCCTGGGCGGCCTCGGTCACATGGCGCTCAAATTTGCGCACTCCTTCGGCGCCCATGTCGTGCAGTTCACCACATCGGAATCGAAGATTGCGGACGCCAAACGCCTCGGAGCCGACGAAGTCGTCATCTCCAAAGACGCCGATGCCATGAAGAAGCAGGCCAACTCCTTCGACTTCATCCTCGACACCGTCTCCGCGCCTCACGACATCAACCCCTATCTTGAAGCCCTCAAGCGGGACGCCACCTACGCCCAGGTCGGCCTGCCCGACAAGCCCCCCGTCATCTTCCCCGGCCATCTCCTTTTCAAACGCCGTAGCTGGTCCGGATCGATCATCGGAGGGATGGCCGAAACCCAGGAGATGCTGGACTACTGCGCCGAGAAAAACATCACCGCCGACGTCGAAGTCATCAAAATCCAGGAGATTAACGAGGCGTTCGACCGCGTCGTGAAAGCCGATGTGAAATACCGCTTCACCATCGACATGGCCTCGCTCGGTGCATAGAACGATAGCGCTCGAACGAAGATCTCGTCGCAGACACAAAATGCGGGAGAAGTCACGCTCTCCCGCACCCAACTTACCGGCTACCGGCTACCGGCTACCGGTTACCGGTTACCGGCTTCCTTGTAGCTATCTCCTGAACTGTCTCCCCATCCGGTAGACCACTCCCAGCGAAATCGCAACCTGCTCCTCAAATCCGTTGTGCCCGAAATCCGTCATCGTCGCATCCGAAGCCAGCCGGACCACAAGCTTCGGCGACCGGTTCAGATCGATCGACCCGCCAAACGCCGCAGCAACCGTGAACTGATTTGAAAACAGTCCCAGCGAAGCCGGATTCACGCCTCCCAGGTCCCTCGTGAAATCCCCATACGCCCCGCCCACGAACGCATGCAGCAGCATCGCAGCATGCTCATTGGCCGCCAGCCGGTACTCCGGCCCCACCAGAAACATGTGCTCGCTCACAAACGGTCCCGTGATCGGCCCTGCATTCGGCCCGCTTCCCGTGCAGCTCCCGCAGTTAGGTGTAACCCCGCTTGTCCCGTAATAGCCACGCACGTTCGCGCCCACGCCCCAGCGCGTCCCAAGCTCGCGCACCGCCCGCGCGTCGAATCCGCCCAGGTTCGCCCCCTGCAGCAGGTGGGGCCCGGCGTTGAAGTGCGAGTACGCCAGCCCGCCATAAATCTCCCACGGAAAGTCGTAGCGAACTCCAGCCAGAGGCGCCGGAGGCGGCAGCTGAGGATTCGGCGGCGGGCTCTGCACCTGCCCCCTGGCCGCCTGTCCCATCAGGCACATCGCAGCGGCCGCTGCCGCCGCCAAAAGACGAACACTCCACCTGCTCTTCAACAGACAAATCCTCCAGCTATACCGCACAGAAATCTTCAAACTGGGTAGCAATCTTCAAAGATACATGGCGCACCCGCATTCTGTCCCGCTCCCGCGGCTTAACGTGGCCCGCTCCTGTATCCTGGAAATGTGCTGCACGCTTCCTCCCTTGCGCAGAAGGAATTCGATTCTCTCGAAGCCATGATGCGCGCCTATGCCGAAGAAGCCGTTCGTATCGCTGCCGAAGATCACGGCATGAACTTCGACTACTCGCCCGAATCCATTCCCAGCCTCGAAACCGTGCTCTCAGCCCGCGCACCGGTCGCCCAGCCTGACGAGGAGGAAGCCACGCGCCTCTGGGGCGCCTACTACGGCGAAATCTTCCGCCGAAAATTTCCCGCCGAGTGGATCATGGCTGTCTATCCCGGCCAGCTCAACTCCGGCCGCTCCGACGCCGCCACAGAACTGGCCATGCCCGCCCTCGACATCGCCGGCTCCCACGTCTACCCGTTACTCAAAATCTTCCGCCGCCTGACCATCGGCCCTACCGAAGACCTCGCCGCCTTCTACAAGAAGGTCGCCGTCGCTCTCGAAGCGCGAAGAAAAAGCACGGGACAGGGAAGCGACTCGTGAGCTGAAAGACGACGGTCGCTTAAAGGACTCTGGTTTTGTTTTTTATCGCGGGGCCGCTTGTTCGCCTGTGTCTCGTCTAAAGGCTACCGCCTACAGGCTGCCCTTCATGGCATTCCTCGCACTCGCAATGCCGCCGCAAATAATCCCAGGAATAAATACCGCTCGAGTGCCCGTCATTCCACTTGAAACTGATCGCGTAATTGCCCACAGGGCTGGCCGACTCCGGCCGCGCCGGCGCCACGTACATCGGCAACAGCCCAGCTGTCGCCGGCTTGGACTCGCCAGGCGCGCGTCCCGCCGCCTCTCGCTCCTCATGGCAGGTCGCGCATGGACAAGCATTCCGCAGCCACACGAATCTCCATCGGCTGCGATGCCCATCCTTCCAGTCGATTTCGAGGCCCTCACCGCTCGACTGCAGAACCCTAACCTTCGCTGGTGTCACCGCATCGCGCGGCAACTCCCGCGCATCGGCCCGACGCGCTTCTTCCTCGCTGACAAGTCGAATCCCCTCGTGACTCATAGGCCCACAATCGCGGCGGCGAGCTTGCAGCTAACAGCACGTCGCTAACCGTGTTTCGCCAACCGCCTTTGGCTGACCGGCCCTTAGCTGGCCGTTCTATGCTAACCGGCTCCCAGCTGCCTCTCTTACGCCGACTGCAAAAACGCCACCGACTGCAGGCTCGTCACCTCAAACCGCTTCCTGCACCGGATATTTGTGCACGCTACCAGATCGTCCTGCCGCACCATATACGACTGCGCCTTCGCGAATCGCGCGCGGTCCCGCTCGTCCGCATTCCGCGGCAGCGCCGCTTTTCTCCTGCGCACCAGCCACCGCACCTGGTACTCGCCCTGCTGTCCGCAGTGTGGACAGCTCAGCGTGTGCGTCCTCTGCTCCGGCTTCTCATCGAAAAATTCGCGTTCTTCCATTGGCCCGACTCCGGCAAAAAGATTTCAATGAAAGTATTTCACAATGCCCCGGCGCAGGGTGCTAATTTGTAACTCAATCGAGCGCCGAACGCCGCCGACTCCGCTCCCGATTCAATAATTCGTATCCGTCGTATGCACGTATGCCCAGAAAACGCCCCAAAAAGAAGACGTTTTCCACCGTAAAGGCCGTCAAAGCCAATGCCCGCGAGCGCGTCGGTCAGCCAAAGCCAGAGCGTGTAATCCCCAACACCGCGCGCGAAACAAAACGCGGCAGAAAACACCCAAAGACCCTCGGCGACCTGCTCACCGAGGAGAACTGATAGCCTTCGAACCGTCTCCACGAACGCAGCGTCCTGCAGCCGCGAAGTGAACGCTAGCCGCTACCTTCATCTACCTGCAGGCCCACCGCCTTCATCAGCTCCAGCGCATTACTTGTATGAACCACGCCTGCCTTCAGGCGGTAGTCAAACCTGAGCCGTCCATCCTCGATCATGTCCTCAAAGTGGCAGTTCCGCCCTGCCCCATCCATCGCCTCCGGAATGGCCGTCAGCGCCAGATCATGCGTCGTCACCAACCCAATCGCCCCTTTTCGCACCAGGTCACGCACCACAAAGCGCGTGCCTTGCAGCCGGTCATGCGAATTCGTCCCAGAGAGCAATTCATCCAGCAGAAAAAGCAGCGGAACCGGCCCGCTCGCCAGATCCGACAGCACCTTCAGCCGCTGAATCTCCGCATAAAAACGCGACACGCCTCCCGCGAGGGAATCCAGCACGCAGATCGAAGCCCCCACCACCAGCGGCGAAAGCTTCATTTGCCGAGCCCGCACCGGAGCGCCGCACTGCGCCAGCACCGCGTTCAGCCCCACTCCCCGCAGAAACGTGCTCTTGCCCGCCATATTCGGCCCGCTGATCACAATCAGCTGCGGCGCGCTCCCAAGCGTCAAATCATTTCCCACTGCCTTGCCCGCAGGCAGCAACGGATGCGCCAGCCCCTCCGCCTCAAAATGTCCAACGGGGCGCGGTGCCCCCGCCGCTTTCTCAAGTCGCTCCGTAAACTCCGGCATAACGTCGGCCGGATGCTCATACGCATAGCCAGCCAGCGCGGCCAGCGCCTCGAAGTCTCCCACTGCCACCAGCCACCCGCGAATCGCCGGCCCAAACTTTGCGCGCCACCGCTCCGCCGCCATCGTCAGCTGCGGGGTGTAGAACACAAATGCATTGAACATTGTTACAAATCCGTTGCGGCGATCCTCCAGCCAGTCATAAACCCGCTCCAGCTTCTTCACCGCGGCCGAAGGCGCAATCTGGCCCCGATCGAGCGCAGCCCGCAACCCCGTCAGTCGCTCCGCTGTGAATGGCTCCTGTTCGATCACTTCGAGAACTTCGGCCAGCACTTTCAAATCCTGCGCAGCCTTCTCCACTCCGTTAGCGGATGCGCTCACTCGCCGCTGCAATTTGTAACTGACCGCGTAGTTAATCAGCGACATCAGCAGCGCCAGATCGAAATTCCGCGCCACAACCCAGAACACAAGTGACGCCAGCCATATCGCTGCCAGGATCCCCAGTACCCACGGCACACTTCGTGACTGCATTTGCGCCTCGCCGTCGCCCCACGCTGCCAATTCCTCCGGATGCACGCCCGCGCGCACATCCTCGCCCGCGGTAAACAACCGTTCCCGCAGCCTCACCCGATCCTGCATCTCCGCGACCGCCGCCTGCCGCGCCCTCACTTCCTCCGGATCCGCCGCCGCCAGCAGCCACCGCGCCAGCGTCTCCGCGCCCGCCCGCGTCCTCGCCGTGCACAGCAACTCGAACAGCGATCCTTTCCCAAATAAATCCAGATCCCGCGCATACGGGTGCGCCGCATCGAAAAACCGCTCTCCCGTTTCCCCCGTCCCCGCCCACTGGTCTTCAAGCCGCGCCAACCCGCGCGAATAACACTCAGTCACGCGCACAAATTTCGCCAGCCGCCGGATCACCCGGTCATGAATCACCACCAGAACGACAAAAATCGCAAAAGGGATCAGGAGCAGACTAAAAGGACCGCGCGTGTGCACCAGCACACCGGCGGCAATCACTCCCGCAAGAAAGACAGCAACCTTGGAATACCCCAGCCAGTTGTGCCGCCCGCGTTCGCGCTCCACGCGAGCCTGGTTCTCGATCAGCAAACGCCGATAGACCGCTTCAGCCGACTCCACCCCTCAAGAATCGCACGTCAAGGGCGCGCCGCTCAGAACTTCAGCCAACCCATCGAGCCTGGCTCGCACGATCCAATCGCTGGAGGCTCCCAGCTCCCGGCTGACTTATTGCACCTTCGGCTCCCCAGCCGCCTTATCGCTCTTCACTTCCGGCGGGTTTCCACCCTGCAGATACTGCCGGTACTGCGTGTCGATAATCCCCAGATTCCGCGCCAGCCCCAGCCGCGCCTCATGCAGCGCATACACGCTGTTCACATACTGTGTCTGCGCCTGCGCCAGCGTCGACTGCGCCTCCGCCACCGGCAGGCTGTCGTTCACACCCGCCGCAAAGCTCTGCTGCGACTGATCCAGCGCCGTTGTCGCCAGATCCACATTGCTCTTCGCCACCTTCACCGTCTCCGTCGCCGTCTCCAGGTCCAGAAAACTGTCCCGCAGTTGCTGATCGATCTTCTGCTTTAGATCCTCCAGCCGCGACCGAATCTCATCCAGCTGCGCCTCCGCCACATCGTGGTCCCCGCGGAACTGCGCCTCCTTGAACAGTGGCACGCTCAACGTTCCCACCGCCGAAAACGTCTCGTGATACACCCCGCCTGAAACGCCCGTCACGCCCCAGTTCCCGCCAAAAGTCAGCATCGGGAACCGCTCATGCGTCGTCGCCTTCCGTTCCCGGTCGGCGACAATCAGCTCCTGCTTCAGCGCCTGATAATCCTGCCGATTCGCATACGCTTCGATCCGAGCATCCGGCAAATCCATCGGGTGCAGCTCCGCATAAGGAGACGAATCCGTCAGCGTGATCGCCTGTTCCGGCGCCAGCCCAATCTCCCGGTTCAGCGCAATCTTCGCCTTCTCGAAATTGTCCTCGGCCGATATGAGCACCTGCTGCTGTTGTTGCAGCTGTACCCGCGCCCGTAACTCATCCAGATTCGCCGCCGTCCCCGCCAGATGCTCCTCGTGCGCCTGGTTGAACACCGTCTCGTCGGTCTTCAGCAAAGCCTGCGCAAAATCCACCTGCGCCTTCGCCGCCAGCGCCTGCAAATACGTGTTACCCACGTTCAGCACCACCAGCCCGCGCGACGACTGCGCGTTGTAATACGCGGCCTTCTGGAACGCCTGCGCCGCACGCCAAACGTCGTACCCCGCCCAGTTGAACAGGTATTGCGAAAAGTTCACCTGCGCGATCGTCGAATCCACCTTCGTCACCAGGTGAAACGCCGAAAGATTCGTACCCGCCGGCAGCAACTTCGCAAATACCGGCTCGATGGACGGGTGAAATCCCTGCGCCTCCAGGTTGTATTCGTGAACACCCGTCTCTGCATGCAGCTTCAGTTCAGGCAGCAGCACATTCACCAGTTGCAGCTTCTCCGCATCCGCGGTCTTCTGCTGCTCCCGAGCCACCGTCAGCGCCAGGTTGTACTGAATCCCCAGCGCAATCGCATCGTCGAGCGACAGCGCCTTCGGCGCCGGCGAATACGCCACCGCCTGCACGCTCCCCACATACTGGTTTGCCGCCGAGTTTCCGGGATTGCTCTGTGCCGCAGCCAGTCTCGGCATCAACGCAGTCAGCACCACCGCGCCCAGCCCCACTATCGACTTCTTCATCGTTCCCCAATCCATCAGATGTCTTCTGTTTATTTAGATCAGAATACCTTTTCTGGGTTGCCAGGAATTCGCTGCAAAATACTCCCTGTTGCCCAATCCCCCCGATCCCCTTCCTCGAGCCGGAACATTGCATCCCAAATCTGGCATCTTCATCCTCACGTGGCGCGACCTCACCCCCGAACTCAAAGGCCCCGACCGTTTCATTCCCGTCCGCGCTGACGACCAGAAGATCATGACCGGCTTTCTCGAGTTGAGAGACTCATGGCAACCTGCCTCTGCCCCGAGCCGAACTCAAGAGCTATCCTGTTCAGTTGATCCACTCCGCCACCATCTCCAGCCTGATCGACGGCCTCCGCGCAGGCGACACGCGTGCCCTGGCCCGCTCTATCTCCCTCGTCGAAAATGATGCCCCCGAAGCTCCAGCCCTGCTATCCGCCTGCTTCCTCCACACAGGCGGCGCCATCCGCATCGGCATCACCGGCTCCCCCGGAGCAGGCAAGAGCACGCTGGTCGATCGCCTCGCCCGCAGCTTTCGCGATTCCCAAAAGACCGTCGGCGTCCTCGCTGTCGATCCCACCAGCCCCTTCACCGGCGGCGCACTCCTCGGCGATCGCATCCGTTTTCAGAATTACCAGGGTGACCCCGGCTTCTACGCTCGTTCGATGGCCACGCGCGGCGCTCTCGGCGGCCTCGCGCTCTCGACCGCCGACGTAGCCCTCGTACTCGAAGCCAGCGGCAAAGATGTCATCCTCATCGAGACGGTAGGCGTCGGCCAGGACGAAATCGAAATCGCCCGCCTCGCAGACTTGACCCTCGTCGTCCTCGTCCCTGGCATGGGCGACGACGTCCAGAGCCTCAAGGCCGGAATTATGGAAATCGCCGACATTTTCATAGTCAACAAATCCGACCGCGAAGGAGCCGACCACGTCGAGCAGGAAATTCGCGCGCTCCAATCCCTGTCGCCCGCATCGAGCAGCCGCTTTGTATCAGGGCACGACTTCAAGCCTGGTCTGAGCGAAGCGCCGCAGGCGCGCAGTCGAACGGCTGCCGATAAGGCTCACAAAGAAGAAAGGGCTTTAGCCCCCGAGGAAGGCGCCGCTTGGACCCCGCCCATCATCCGCACCATCGCCACCACCGGCGACGGCCTCCCCGCCCTCGCCGCAGCCATCGACAAACTGCAACAGTGGCTGTTACAGAACAACCGCCTCGCCGCCCGACGCGCCCACCACTGGCAGCGCCGCCTCGACGCCATGCTCCGCGCCCAATTCATGCGCCGCGCCCGCGACAACGGCCTCAATGCTACCCAGCTCCAATCCCACGCCGCCCGCATAGCCAACGGCCAGCAGGACCCCTGGCAACTCGTCGCCCAGCTCACAGAGAAGGTCTTCTCCGATATCCAACCATCATGAGCCGGAACTCGAAGAGAACGGCCAAGGTGCGGCTCGCGTGCACTCGCTGACTCGCTGTACCCTGAACGCTGGTTTCAACCATGCCCCAAATCGACCACATCGGCATCGCCGTTCGCAGCATCGCCAGGGCACGCCCGCTCTACGAATCCCTCGGCCTCCACATCGTCCACGAAGAAACCATTGAGCAGGAGCAGGTCCGCACCGCCATGATCCCGACCGGCGAATCCCGCATCGAGCTCCTCGAACCAACCACCGAAGACTCCCCCATCGGTCGCTTCCTCTCGAAACGCGGCGAAGGTCTCCACCACATCGCTCTTCACGTCGACGACATCTCCGCCGCGCTCGAAACCCTCAAAGCCCAGGGAGCCCGCCTCGTCTCCGAAGACATTCAAATCGGAGCCGGCGGCCACCTCTACTTCTTCGTCCACCCCTCCAGCGCAGGTGGCGTACTGCTCGAAATTTGCCAGGACCCGATCGCGGATGTGTAACCTCCGCGATCTGGGATGGTCATCCTGAGCCAGGTTGGGCGCGCGAAGTGCGCCAAACAGCCGAAGGACCTCCCGATGTCTAAACATCGACGACTCGGATGGTCATCCTGAGCCAGGTTTGGCGCGCGAAATGCGCCAAGCAGCCGAAGGACCTGCCGGTCTCTCGCAACCGCCGGCCCCGGCGGTTTTCCTGAACGCTGTACGCTGAACGCTGAATGCTTCTCGCCATCGATACCTGCGGCAACCTCGGCACCGTCGCCCTCGCCCACCTTGCGAGCGGCGACCCGGAAATCCTCGGCCAGACCGAGCTCCCCGGCAAAACCTACTCTGCCCAGCTCCTCCCCGCCATCCGCGACCTCCTCATCCACCACAACGTCACCATCGCCAGAATTGCAACCATCGTTGTGACAAATGGGCCAGGCTCCTTCACCGGCATCCGCATCGGCCTCTCCACCGCCAAAGGCCTGGCCGAACCCAGCGCCATTCCCATCGTCGCCGTCTCGCGCCTCGCTGTCCTCGCTCACAAAGCGCAAAACCAAAATAGAGAGATTCAGGCCGCCGCCCTCGACGCCAGCCGCCACGAGTTCTACTTCGGCGACTACTCCGGCCCGGCGCGCGCGGAATCGCTACTCACCCACGACCCCTTCACCCAACTCGCTACTGCACTCGAGCCTCAACTTGCCATCTGCGAAGAATCCCTCCTCGCCACGGCCCCCGCCGCAACCCTGGTCCCCCCACCCACCGCCGCCGACGCCCTCCTTTTCGCCCTGCCCCGCATCCGGGCTCGCGACTTCGACGACCCCGTCACCCTCGACGGCAACTACCTCCGCCGCTCCGACGCCGAAATCTTCTCGAAGGCCAAACTCCATCCCGCGCAAACATGACCGTCGAACCGCATCGTCACGAAATCCGCCACGCAACCCCCGCCGACCTCGAAGCCATCCTCGCCATCGCGGCCGCCAGCCCCGAAGTCCCAAGGTGGCAGCCCCCCGGCTACCACCCGTACCTGAGCCCTGGATCCCCCAACGCGACCCTCCACCGAACTGCCCTCATCGCAAGCTCCGACGAAGAAATCATCGCCTTCGCCGCCGCCTCTCTCCTGCTCGACGGCGAGCAGAACCTCTGCCAGCTGGACTCTATGGCCGTCCATCCGGCAGCCCGCCGCCAGCGCCTCGCCACCAACCTCCTCCGCGCCATCCTCGCCTGGGCCCTCCAGAACGGCGCCCGCCATCTCGCCCTCGAAGTCCGCGCCGGCAACGCGCCGGCCATCGCCCTCTACCGGCGCCTCGGCCTGGTCGAAGAAGGCCGCCGCCCCCGCTACTACACTCATCCGCAAGAAGATGCCCTGCTTTTGGGAATTCCGTTACCTTAGTGCGTTCCCTCACCCATTTTTCCACCAACAATACCGTTGAAGGTCAGGCCTCCACGGTGCTAGCGTGGTACGTCTCACTATGTGAGCGCAATTCGCCCGGCGAACCAGGATCTAGCCGCGGCTCCGCCGGGATAACCCGAAACGGAGGGGTCGTCTATGGATTTTGAAGCGAACGGTCAGCCGGATAGTGAAGCAATACGTCGCCTGGAAGAAGAGCATCGTCACTATTCGGAGAAGCTCGAAGCCCTGCTCCAAAAACCGTGGCTTTCTGAAGACGAGCAACTCGAGGAAGTTCGCCTGAAAAAGCTCAAATTGCATATTAAGGACCAGATGACCCTGGTTCGAATTCAGGCCCGAGCCTACAGCGCCGCCTAAAGCTCGCACTTCACAATCATCTCCTTGCGCGACGCAATTACGGCGCCCCGTTTTGAGTGTGTGCCAATCGCGCCCCTCCGCGTACACCTGGAAGGCCCCTTTCTGTTTTACTCAACCGGCCATAGAATGAAAAAGACCTTCGGACGAACGTCCAGTTCCACTGCGCGCCGATATATCCAATCCTTATTTCCTCGGCCAACGGTCCGGTTCAACTGCGATCGGCGCGTCCAGGCCGCGTCGTCTGAAAGTCTGCTGTCTTGATCTCTCATGGTACGTGACGGATATTTTTACGGACTGGCCCTCGCTGCGGTGGCCGCCATCCTCTGGCTCTGGACCGGCCGCTGGGGCTGGGCCGTGCCCCCTCTGCTGTTCGCTGTCTTCTTCCTCTGGTTCTTCCGCGACCCCAACCGCGCCATCCCACCCGAGCGCGGCCTGGTCGTTTCCCCCGCCGACGGCAAGGTCACGCAGGTCGCGCGCGTCGAAACGCCGGAAGGCGAACGCCTCCGCCTCAGCATCTTTCTTAGCGTGTTCGATGTTCACGTCAACCGCTCCCCGGTCGAAGGCATCCTGCGCGAGGTCCGCTACCGCAAGGGTGAATACCTCAACGCCATGAACCCAATCTGCGCCGAACGCAACGAGCAGAACCTCGCCGTCGTCGACTGCATCGAGGGCTACCAGGTTTCCTTCATTCAGATCGCCGGCCTTCTCGCCCGTCGCATCGTCTTCACCAAAAAGCCCGGCGACTACCTCGAGCGCGGCCAGCGCGTCGGGCTCATCAAATTCGGTTCCCGCACCGACATTCTCCTTCCAGGCCACGCCGAGCCTCTCGTCAAACCCGGAGATCGCGTTCGTGGCGGAGCCAGCATCCTCGCCCGCGTCCACCTTCCGGAGACCGATCCCCTGCTTGCCTCCATCGGCGCGGAGCTGCTCGCTTGAACGGCGAACCGCAGCCCTTCCTGCGTCCCACCGGCCCGTCCGGATTGCGCGGCCACGTCCCCCTGCCCCGCCGCCGCCCCCGCGGCATGTTTATCCTGCCCTCCATGTTCACCGCGGTCAACATAGCCGCCGGTTTCTTCGCCATCATGCAGAGCCTTGAAGGCTCCGCACTCGAACCCCATCACTTCGATTACGCCGCCCTCGCCATCGGCCTCGCCATTCCCTTTGACGCCCTCGACGGCCGCATCGCCCGCCTCACGAACACCGAAAGCGATTTCGGCAAAGAACTCGATTCGCTCGCCGACGTCATCACCTTCGGCGTCGCCCCCAGCATCCTCGCGTTTGCCTGGGGTTTCCGTTCCCTCCCTCTCACCATGCCGCACGACTACCGGCTCAAGCTGGTTCAGTTCGGTGCCTTCGTCTGCTTTGTCTTCCTGCTCTGTGGGGCCAGCCGCCTCGCCCGCTTCAACATCAGCGTCAACCCGATTCCCAAAAATCCCGGCCGCCCAGGACGCAAATACTTCGTCGGTATGCCCATCCCTGCCGCCGCCGGCTTCGTCGCCGCAGTCATTCACGGCTTTATCGGTTTGCCCATCTTCACCTGGTGGCTCGCCATCATCTGGGGATTGCTGGTCGCCTTCATTGGCTTCCTCATGGTCAGCACCTGGCGCTTCTGGAGCGGTAAAGAGATCAACCTCACCGGCCGGCAACCCTTTCGATGGATCGTCTTCCTGGGTGTCAGCATCTATCTGCTGGTCTTCTTCTCCCGAGGAATCCTGCTCCTGCTCGCCTTCGTCTACATGTTTTCCGGCGTCATCGCGCGTCTCGCCTACTCATGGCGACGCCATCATCCACTGCATACTTCAGCCCAGGGTCCCGCCGCATGACCGATCGCACCAAAATTGCCATCGTCGGCGCAGGATCGCTGCGCGGCAAGGAACTCAACGACGCACTCGCCGACTCCCCCTTCGTCGATGCCGATTTCCTGCTCATGGATGACGAAGCCGAATTAGGCTCCCTCGAAGCCGTCGGCGACGAGGTCACCTTCATCCAGCGCATCGACCCCGGCTCCTTCCATCGCGTCGACTTCGTCTTCTTTGCGGGCGACGAACAGCTCACCCTCAGGCACTGGCAGAATGCCCATAAAGCTGGCGCCAGCATAGTAGATCTTTCCGGCGCTCTCGAAGGTCAACCTGGCGTGCTCGTCCGCGCCCCCTGGATCGACAGCGAATGGATCGACAGCGAATTCCAACCCATCCCCGCTAAGGTTGTTCCCGCTGCGGTTATCCCCGGCCAGAATCTGCCCGGCCTCGAAACACCCGCCATTGTGCCCGCCCACGCCGTCGCTGTCACCCTCGCCCTGCTGCTCGGCCGTGTCGCGCAAAACAATCCCCTCCACAGCGCCTGGGCTACCGTGCTCGAGCCCGCCTCTGAATACGGCCGCGCCGCCATGGATGAACTCCACCAGCAGACCGTCAAGCTTCTCAGTTTTCAGGATCTCCCCAGGCAGGTTTACGACACCCAGGTCGCGTTTAACGCCACGCCCGCCTTTGGCGAATCGGCGAAATTCTCGCTCGCGGCCAACGAGTCCCGCATCCGCCGCCACTTCGCACTGCTCTCCGCCGGTCGCCTCCCGGAAGTCGGCGTCCAGCTTTTGCACGCGCCCGTCTTTCACGGCTACGGCATCTCGATTGGGGTTGAGCTCACCACTCCCATCTCGCTCGACCAGATGGAAGCCGCGCTCGCCGGAGAGCACGTCGAGATTGTCACTGCGGAATCCGATCCGCCCACCAACCTCACCGTCGCCGGTCAGCCCAACATCCTGGTCCGCGCCCGTCCTCAAAACACAAAAGATCCGGAAACCACCCGCTTCTGGATCTGGGCCGGCCTCGACAATCTTCGCTTCGCCGCTGTCAATGCACTGGCCTGCGCCCTCGAACTCAAGCGCCTCCGCCCCTCAGGCAAAGTCCAATAGGCCCCTTCCCCTCGCTCGATAATCGTCCCTTGCTAGTCATCCTTCGCTAATCGTCTTTCGCTAAGCGCCTTTCGCTAAGCGCCTTTCGCTAAGCGCCTTTAGCTAATCGTCCCCCTGCTAATCGCCTTTCGCTACGCGCCTTTCGCTAAAACGCCTCACGCTAGTCCTTCGCTCGCCTCACGCTCGCCCATCGCCCGCCTCACGCTCGCCCCTCGCTCGCCTCACGCTCGCCCCTCGCCCGCCTCACGCTCGCCCTTCGCTCACGGCTTCTCGCTTCCTCTGGCCCGGTGCTGGTCCCGTCGATCTCCGCACCACCAGCGCCGGCTGCACCGCAAACTCGCCGCCCTTACTGCCATCCTGCCGGCTGCTGTAGAGCGCCCGAAACGCCACCCGCGCAATCTCGTCGCGCGAAAGCCCCACCGTCGTTAACGCCGGCTGCGTAAACGCGCTGATCTGAATATCATCGAATCCCACAATCGAAATATCTTCCGGCACCCGCAATCCGCTTTCGTGGATCGCACCCAGCGCCCCGATCGCCGTCATGTCGTTCGACGCCAGCACCGCGGTCGGTCGCGTCTTTCCACTCAGCAGCCGCGCCATCGCCTCGTGTCCCCCGCTCACCTGGTGATTCCCCTCCTCCATCAGGCCCGCCCCAATCCCTCTGCGCTTCAGGCACCCCACAAACGCCTCCCGCCGTACACGCGCCGAGCGCAGCATCATCGGTCCTGAGATAAACGCAATTTTCGTGTGCCCCAGCCCCACAATGTGCTCCACCGCCGCATCCACTCCCGCCGCGTAATCCACCGCGATATTACTCGTCAGTTCGTGCGCGGTCCCCGTATCCAGAAACACCAGCGGAATCTCCCGGCTGTGAAACTCCCGAATCCAGCGCTCATCCATTTCCGACGTCATGATCGCCACGCCGTCCACCTTGCGCTGCAGCATACGGCTCACGCACAGCTCCATCCGCTCCGGATCGTAATTCGTATTCGCCACCAGCACTTCCTGCCCGTACTGCACAGCGATATCCTCGAAGCTCTTCACCAGCTCCGGGAAAAATGGATTCGTGATGTCGGAAATAATCAGCCCATACAGGCTGCTGCGCCCCGAACCCAGCGCCCGCGCCCACGTATTGGGATAGAACTTCAGCTCCTCAATCGCCCGCTGCACCCGTTCCTTCGTTTCCCGCGTTACCTTGTCTGAACCGTTGATGGTTCGCGACACAGTAGCCGTCGAAACTTTCGCCAGGCGGGCAACTTCCCTGATATTCATATTGGGCGTTCGAAAAGCCTATATTCGATCTGCAACAGACTAGGGTAATCCCTCATCGATTCCTGAAGCTTCTGCAACATTAAGAACATGTCTTTCACCGGAGTCAGCCATTGAAAATCCGCCCCGCCCACTTCGCGACCGCCGCGCTTCTGTCTCTGTTGAGTCTTTCCGCCACAGCCCAGCCTTCCACCTCCACGCGATGGTCGGAATCTCAGGCGAATGAATGGTACGCCCATCAGCCCTGGCTCGTCGGCAGCGACTACATCCCCTCCAACGCCATCAATCAGCTCGAGATGTGGCAAGCCGAATCCTTCGACCCCAAACGCATCGACCTCGAGCTGGGCTGGGCCGAATCCCTCGGCATGAACACCATGCGCGTCTTCCTTCACGACCTGGTCTGGCAACAGGACCCCGACGGCTTCCGTGACCGTATCGGCGTCTTCCTCACCATCGCGGCGAAACATCATATCCGCCCCCTCTTCGTCCTCTTCGATTCCTGCTGGGATCCCGACCCCAAACTCGGCCCTCAGCATCCGCCCATCCCCGGCGTCCATAACTCTGGCTGGGTGCAAAGCCCCGGCCGCGCCGCCCTCGCCGACCCCACCCAGTATCCCCGCCTCCAGACCTACGTCAAAGGCGTCATCGGCGCCTTCGCCGACGATCCGCGCATCCTCGGCTGGGACCTGTGGAACGAGCCCGACAACATCAACGCCGACACCACCAAAGAAACCGAGGCCAAGCGCGACCTTGTCGCCAAACTTCTGCCCCAGGTCTTCGCTTGGGCTCGCTCCGCCCATCCCATGCAACCCCTCACCAGCGGCGTCTGGCAGGGCGACTGGTCCTCGCTCGAACGAATGCCGCCCGTCGCCCGCATCCAGATCGAGAACTCCGACGTCCTCTCCTTCCACAACTACGGCTGGCCCGAAGACTTCGAGCACCATGTACTGCTCCTCGAGCAGTACCATCGCCCCCTCCTCTGCACCGAATACATGGCCCGCGGCGCGGGCAGCACCTTCGACACAGTCCTGCCCATCGCGCAGAAGTATCGTGTCGCCGCCATCAACTGGGGCTTCGTCCAGGGTAAGACCCAAACGAACCTACCCTGGGATTCCTGGCAGCGCCCCTACGTCCTCCAGCCCCCCATGATCTGGTTCCACGACATCTTCCATCCCGACGGCACCCCCTACCGCCAGCACGAAGTCGACCTCATCCGCGCGCTGACCTCCGCTACGAATGGCGCAAGCCAAGCGACACCGCAATGAGGCGAAATGCCGAATCCCCTCCCCCCGCCGCATCATCGAAAAGCCAACAGCCATCGGAGGAGAAACACTATGGCAGCTTTTTGCGGATGCTGTGGAGCAGAGATTGGCCCGAAGGCCGAAGCATGCCCCGTCTGCGGCACTCCCCGGCATGGAATGTTGAGCCTCGATCCCGCAATTCAATCGGACACGGGCTCCAAATCCGATAACCCCGCCACCATGCACCTGTTTTCCTGCGAGATGAGAAAGGAAACCAGCCGCCCGAAAGTATCGTAGGCTGAGGACAATCAAAACCACTCAGGAGAATCCATGAAAATAGCAACTCTCATCTGCCGTATTCTTCTCGGCCTTGTCTTCGTCGTCTTTGGCCTCAACAAGCTCCACCAGTTCATCCCCGCCACCATGCCGCCGGGCGACGCAGGCACCTGGTCCCTTCTGATGGTCAACCATCACTGGCTGGCGGTCGTTGGCATCTTCGAGACCGTCGGCGGCCTCTTCCTGCTCTCCGGCAGATTCGTCCCACTCGGCCTCACCCTCGTCGCCCCGATCTGCGTCAACATCCTGCTCTTCAGTTTCCTGTTTGCCCCCGCTGCCGCGGGCCCCGGCATCGTGGTTTCAATCCTCGAGCTCTTCCTGATCTACGCTTACCGCGGCTACTTCGCTTCGCTCTTTACGGCCAAAGCCACCGTCTCCTGACCTCATTGCTCTCGACCGCACTCGTTGGCATTACCAGATATCTAACTTACAAAGAAGAAGTGTCATCCTGAGCGAAGCATCCGAATTCGTTGCGCCCGCCTTTGGGCGCAACAATCAATTCAGAAGCGAGTCGAATGGACCCGCATTTCATCGCCATCAGAATGCCCTCTCAATGGATAGGGCATTCTGGACACCAGGAATTCTCGATCACATCCCCATAGGCGAATCTGAAAACGCGACACTCGCCGCATCGCACGTACTTACACCGCGCCCGTAATACCCTTCCCCTCCGCCAGGGTAAATATCCGATCCACCCCAGGCAACTGCACCTTCTCCACCACCCCATCCGGCCAATGAATCTCGACTAAGTCCACCTTCTCCGCATCACCCAGCCCAAAATGCACCCGCGGATCGTTCGACGATAGATAGCTCCCCCCGCTCAACACATCGCCCCGTTGCCGCATCCCACCCGCCGTCAGATAAACCGTCGCCCCCACCGCATCCCGCGGACTTTTCGCCCCTCCCACCAGCTTCAACTCCACCCAGTGATGATGATCCGGGTTCACATTTTTCAGTAGCGCCGGAAGTCCATCCATGTTGTTCATCACCACATCGATCTTTCCGTCATTGAATAAATCCCCAAACGCCACGCCACGTCCCACCACCACAACCGCCAGCCCCGTCCCTTCTACCGCAGGCACCAGCTCAAACTTTCCGCCCTTCACGTTGTGAAACAGCAGAGGCCGCTCCGCATAAGTCGTCCCCCACTCCGGATGCGCGTCCACTTGCGGATAAACATGCCCATTCGCAATGAACAAGTCCTTCCAGCCGTCGTTGTCGTAATCCAGAAATCCATCCCCAAACCCCACAAATGGAATCGTAGGCGCCGCAACTCCCGCCTGATAACTCACGTCGGTGAAATTCCCCTTGCCGTCGTTGTTAAACAAGATGTCGTAATCATCCGAAAACGTCGTGCTCACGATAGCCTCGTGCCCGTTGTTTTCATAATCCCCCGCCGCCAGCCCCATATTCGCCGCCTCCCGCCCATCCGCATTCAGCGCCAGCCCGCTGAGGTAACTATCGTCCTCAAACGTCCCGTTCCCTTTGTTGATGTATAAATAATTCGGCGTCGAATCGTTCGCCACGATCAGGTCCGGCTTCCCATCCCCATTCACATCCACAAACAAAGCACCCAGCCCGTAGTACCCATTCTTGTTATCGACGCCCAGCTTCTCGCTAACATCCGTAAAAGTCCCATTGCCGTTGTTACGAAATAAATGGTCGCGCTCTCCCGGCAATCCTCGCGGCCCGCACATTGTCCCCACGCCGCGAAACTGGCAGTTAGCATAATTTACCGCCCGCGAACCCGAAACCGGCGGATGCACAAAATCGAAGTGGACATATCCCGCTACAAATAAATCCAGCCGCCCATCGCCGTCATAATCTCCAAACGTAGCCCCTGTCGACCACGTCCCTAACTCCACCCCCGCCTTCTCCGCCACATCCGTAAACGTCCCGTCGTGATTATTGCGGTACAGACGGTTCTTTCCATAGTTAGTAACATATAAGTCCGGCCACCCGTCATTGTCGTAATCCGCTACCGCGCACCCATAACCCCACCGCTCGTTACTGACCCCCGCCTTTTCCGTCACGTCCGTAAACGTCCCATCATGGTTGTTGTGAAACAGCGCCGCCTTCGGGGCCGCCTCCTTCCCATTCATCGCATCGAGCGTCGACCCATTCACCAGATAAATATCCAGCCAGCCGTCGTTGTCGTAGTCGAGCAGGCACACCCCTGGCCCTTTCGCCTCCACAATGTACGGCTTGTCCGGCGTCCCCGACGTGTGATGCCAGCTCGTCAGCCCCGCAGCCTTGGCAATATCCTCAAACACCACCGGCCCGCTCTTCACGAACCCACCCGCGGTAATCGGCCGATGCTTCGCATCGAAAACCGCCTGATGCTGCTCCCCGCTCGCAATGCCCACGTGCTGCGCTCCGCCCGCGGCCTCCTGCCCCTGTGCCGTCGCCGCCAACCCAAAAACAACCAGCGCTTCCGCGGCAAACACCCCCACAATTGACAGCCCGTAACGACGTCCCCATCCCACTCGATTCTTCATCCTGCAACCATTCTCGCCGCTCGCACCCATCCGCGAAAAGAGCCACTCAAATTCTCATCCCCGCACCGCGTTACCATGAATCCGCATGCCGCTCCTTAAGCAAACTCTCTTCCTTACCCTCATCTGCATTTCCCCCCTCCTCGCCCAACAGTCCCCGCAAGTCCGCGTCCCCACCGCCACCCTCGACGCTTACACCGGCCAGTACCGCTTGCAGGACGATCCCGACACCGTCTTCTCTGTCTTTCGTGACGCCGGCCGCCTCTACATTGAGAGCCCCCGCTCCCCGCGCATCAACCTCACCCCCGAATCGAACACAGCCTTTACACCCGACAGCGGCAACTCCCACTACACGTTCCTGACCGCCGGCGACGGCCAGGTCGCCACCATGCGCTTCACCAGTCCCGGCCAGCAAATCAACTTCGAAAAAATCTCCTCCCAGCCCGTCCCCAACCACTTCCGCCCCTACTCGCGCCGGGAAGTCATGATCCCCATGCGCGACGGCATCAGGCTCCACGCCGTTATCCTCCGTCCAACCGGCACCAAACAAACGCTGCCCTTCCTCATGGAGCGCACCCCCTACGGCGTCGACGGCTCCACCTCTGACTCCACCAACTCCCGCTTCACCGAGCTGGCCCAGAGTGGCTACATCTTTGTCATGGAAGATATCCGTGGCCGTTACAAATCCGAGGGAACCTTCGTCATGATGCGTCCCCTCGCCGACCATCATGACCCGCATGCCATCGACGAATCGACCGACACATACGACACCGTAGCCTGGCTCCTCAAACACATTCCCCATAACAATGGTCGCGTCGGCGTCATCGGCATCTCCTATCCTGGCTTTCTCGCCGCGGAAGCCGGCATCGACCCCCACCCCGCTATCCGTGCCATCTCCCCCCAGGCCCCCATGACCGACGTCTGGCTCGGCGATGACTTCTTCCACAACGGCGCATTCCGCCAGACTTACGGCTACGACTACGTCACCGGCATGGAATCCACCAAAGAGAACACCTTCACCAAACTCGACGAGGACGCTTACAACTTCTTCCTCAACGCCGGCTCCTTCGCCGCAGCCGGCAAGTCTGGCGTCGACGATCTGCCCACAGGCAAGGCCTTCCTCGAACACCCCGCCTATGACAACTTCTGGCTCTCCCGCGCCGTCCAGTACCACCTCACCACCGTCGCCGTCCCCACCCTTGAAGTCGGCGGCTGGTGGGATCAGGAAGACCTCTGGGGACCCCAGGCCGAATATTCTGCGCTCGAGTCAGCCGCCCACCACCTTCCCGCCGACCCCGCCCACCGCGTCTACCTCGTCCTCGGTCCCTGGCGTCATGGCGGCTGGGCCCAAACCACACGCCATCTCGGCCCCCTTGACTTCGGCGAAGCCGTCGGCGACGAATTCCGCCAGCACATCGAAGCCCCCTTCTTCGCGTACTACCTAAAAGATCAGCCAGGCTTCAGCCTGACTAACACCGCCACTTACCAAACCGGCTCCGAGCGCTGGATGTCCTACGACCAATGGCCGCCCCAAAATGTAATCACCACTGATCTCTATCTGGCCGCGGACGGCTCGCTCACCTTTACCAAACCCTCCGACCCCACCGCCTTCAAGGCCTATACCTCCGATCCCGCCAACCCAGTCCCCTACCGCCGCCGCCCCATCCAGGCCACCTACGCCCCCGGCTCTCAGTGGTACACCTGGCTCGTTCAGGATCAACGCCCGTACGACTCCACCCTCCCCGACGGCCGCAAAGACGTCGCCATCTTCACCACCCCGCCCCTCGACCACGACCTCACCATCAGCGGCGACCTGGTTGCCGACCTCACCGCCTCCACCTCCGGCAGTGACGGCGACTGGGTCGTCAAGCTCATCGACGTCTTCCCCGACGATCCTGAAAAAGCCGGCACATGCGCGACACCCTGCCTCACCATCGCGCCAAGTCCCGACGCCAACCCTTCCGGCTACGAGCTCATGATTGCCGATGAAATCTTCCGCGGCCGCTATCGCCGCAGCCGCACCGACCCTGAACCTATCCCCGCCAACACTCCCGAGGAATACCGCTTCTCACTCCATGCCGCCGACCACGTCTTCCTCAAAGGACACCGCATCATGGTCCAGGTCCAGAGCACCTGGTTCCCCCTCTACGACCGCAACCCCCAAACCTTCGTCCCCAACATCATGACCGCCCAGCCCTCGGACTATAAGCCCGCCGAACAACACATCTACGCCACCTCCCACATCGAACTGCCCGTGCCCCAATAAACTGCGATGCAAATCAAGTACTCCATCCCCATAGGTTTGGCTTGCGTCGCACAACCGTCTCCGGAAAACCCTCCTGTACACTGTCCAAACCCCAATCCATCCACTGCAATGAGGTACCAAGGCATGGCCCCACCAGCGCCCCTGCCCGATCAGCTCGCACCTGACCTCGTGCCTGACCCGGCCGCTCGCCCCACTATCCCTCCCGACGACCCGCTCCTCCTGCGCGAATGGTTCCTCATCGCCTTCTCAACCGAAATCCTCCCCGGCGCAACCCTCGCCCGCCGCCTCCTCGGCCGCGACCTCGTCCTCTGGCGATCATCGCAGGGCCTGCACTGCTGGCTCGACCTCTGCATCCATCGCGGAGCCAAACTTTCGCTCGGCACGATTGCCTGCGACCACCTCATCTGTCCCTACCACGCATGGGAGTACGCCCCCTCTGGCCAATGCGTCCGCATCCCCGCTCAGCCAGACCTGCCGCCGCCCGCCAAAGCCCGCGCCCACGTCTTCCGAGTCGAGGAATCCTCCGGCGCCGTCTTCGTCTGTCTCGGCGAACCCACGCATCCGGCGCCGCAATGGCCGCTCTCGCACACTCCCGGCTTCCGCACCGTTCCTGCCGGACCCTACATCTTCCGCGCCCTCGGTCCCCGCATCATCGAAAACCTCCTCGACGTCGCGCACCTCGGTTTTGTTCACGCCGGCCTCCTGGGCGATCCGCAAAGACTGGAGATCGAAGACTACGAAGTAGCCGACACCCCCCGAGGCCCCGAGGCCGCGCAGATTCGCATCTGGCAGCCCAACCCCGACGGCACCGGCCAGGGAGCGCTTGTCACTTATCGTTACTGGGTGGAGGGCCCGCTCACCGCAGGACTCGAAAAACTCGCCGAGCCCGATCCCGGCGAGCCCGGCTCCGACAGCCCCAGCCACGGCGCGCGCCGCTTCGCCATCTTCGCCCAGGTCGCTCCTATCGACCACGAGTCCTGCGCCATGCGCCTGCTCATGAGCATGAACTACGGCCACGGCATTCCCGACCAGGAACTCCGTGCCTTCCAGGATCGCGTCACCGAACAGGATCGCGTCGTCGTTGAATCGCAGCGCCCTGAGCTTCTGCCGCTCGACCTCCAGGCTGAACTCCACCTGCGTTCCGACCGCATGGCCATCGCCTACCGCAAATGGCTGCGGAAGATCGGGCTTCGCTATGGCGCAGCGTGAGCGCTTGCCGCTCTTCACCTCCGGCGATATCGATGGCTTCTTCGGCCTCTTTTTCTCCGGCTTCCCGGACCTTCTGCTCATCGTTGGACTGGCGCCCGTCTGCGGCCTTTCCACCTCCTTCGTCGTCAGCCGCATCCTGCCTGGAGTCGCCGTCTCCGTCGTCATCGGCAACTTCTTTTACGCCTCGCAGGCGCGCCGCCTCGCACTCAATACCGGCCGCACCGACGTCACCGCCATCCCTTTCGGCGTCAACACCCCCACCATCTTCGCCTACGTCTTCCTCATCATGGGCCCTGTCTACACGCAGACCCACTCCGGAACCGCAGCGTGGCAGGCGGGCATCTTCGCCAGCCTGCTCAGCGGCATCATCCAGACCGCCGGCGCATTCTGCACGGACTGGATCCGCCGTTACACTCCGCGCGCCGCTCTCCTCTGCCCGCTCGCCGGCCTCTCGCTCGCCTACCTCTGCCTCGGATTCATCTTCGGCGTCTTCGAGCAGGCCGCCATCGCCCTCGTCCCCATGATCATCCTCTTCACCCTCTATGGATCGCGACTTCGCCTTCCAGGCCGAATCCCTCCAGGCCTCGTCGCCATCGCCATCGGCGCGGCGCTCGTAGCCATCCTGCGTGCGCTCCACATCTACCACCCGCTACCTGCCGAACTCGTGGCCCCCGGCCTCTACCTGCCACACGCCGTCAACGCCTTTGCGCTTCTCGGCAGCCACCAGCTCTGGACCTACCTCCCCGTCATCGCACCCCTCGCCGCGCTCGATACTCTTGGCTCCCTGCAGATCCTCGAATCCGTCCGCATCGCGGGCGACGAATACCGCACCGTCCCATCCCTTCTCACCAATGGACTCGGCACCCTCGCGGCCGCGCTCCTTGGCAGCCCGTTTCCGACGACGCTCTACATCGGCCACGCCGCGCACAAGGCCAACGGCGCGCGCTCCGGCTACTCCGTCCTCAATGGAATCGCCATCCTGGCGCTCTGCGTCACCGGTCTCCTGCCTCTGGTTCTCCGCATCGTACCGCTTGAAGTCGCCGGTCCCGTCATCGTCTGGTTTGGACTTGTCACGATTGGCCAGGCCTTCGCCGAAGTGCCTCGCGAGCAATCCGTCGCCGTCGCCCTCGGCCTGATCCCCATCCTCGCGGAATGGGCCGCAGGCCTCATCAACACCGTCGCCCTCGCCGCCAACAGTTCGCTCGCTGCGGTGCTCGGTCGCATGAATGGCGAGCTCGCACTCGCCGGCCTGCTCTCTCTCGGCCAGGGCGCGCTGCTCACCTCCATGCTTTGGGCGGCCACTATGGCCCTCGTCATCCAGAAACACTTTGCCCGCGCCGCAGCATGGATGGGGGCGGCCGCCGTGCTCTCCGCCATCGGCGTTATCCACGCCTGGCAGCTCACGCCCACTGGCGTCGAAGGCCGCCTCGGCTGGTTCGCCGCGCCACCCTTCGCCCTCTCCTACCTCGCGGGAGCCGCCTTTCTCCTCCTCTGCGCCCGGCTTGCGCGCCGACCCGCGTCAGTCTCCCGGACCGCGTGAACTTCTGCATCTAAGATGAAGCCTCGCATGTCACCTAAGTTAAGGAAATGGCCTTGTCAGAGAACTCAGAGAAGAACCCATCCGTTCAGGAGCAGGAGGGGTTGAGCAAAGTAGCCGCCGTTACCCTCTCTTTCTGGATCATTAAGGTGTTGTGCACCACACTCGGCGAAACCGGCGGCGACGCCGTCACGATGTCGATGCATCTTGGATATGCCATTGGCACCGCGATCTTCGCCGTCATCGTGGGCATTGCGGTCACCGCGCAGGTGATCGCCAGGCGGTTCCATCCCTTCCTCTATTGGTTCACCATTGTGGCGACGACTACAGTCGGCACTACAATGGCCGACTTTGCCGATCGCTCGCTCGGGATGGGTTATGCGGGCGGAAGTTCCCTGCTTCTCGCCCTGCTGGTGGCATCTCTCGGCCTCTGGTACTGGACCATGGGATCGATCTCGGTGACGACCGTCGCCTCTCCAAAGACAGAGATCTTCTACTGGGTCACAATCATGTTTTCGCAGACCCTCGGCACCGCCCTTGGCGACTGGGCCGCCGACGATGCCGGCCTTGGCTACCTCGGCGGCGTGGCCCTCTTTGGCGGAGCGCTGCTCGTTGTCGCAGCCGTCCATTTCTTCACAAAGATCTCCAAAACAACTCTGTTCTGGGCCGCTTTCATCCTCACCCGCCCGCTCGGCGCCGTTTCCGGCGACCTGTTCGACAAGCCCGTCGCCCAGGGCGGGATGGCCATCAGCCGATACACCGCGTCGGCCGTGCTCGCCGCTGCGATCCTCGTCTGCATCCTGATCTTCCCGCAGCGCGCCGCGCGCGAAGTGCACTGAACTTGCGATAGCGGTTGACAATTCTTAAACCATGCCTACAATGTAGACATGGCCGACCTCCTCGGTACCTTCGAACAAGCCGTCCTCCTCGCCATCCTCCATCTCGGCCCCGAAGCCTACGGTCGCGCCATCCTTCATCAGGTGCAAACTTCCCTGCGCCGCAATGTCTCCGCAGGTTCCGTCTATACCACCCTCGACCGCCTCGAAGCCCGCAGCCTCATCGCCTCAGCTCTCGCCGAAGGTACGCCCGCCCGCGGTGGACGCCCACGCCGCTATTACAAAATCGCCGCCGCTGGCATGCGCGCCCTCGACGACGCCCACCAAACCATCACCGCCCTGTGGAAAAGCGTGCCATGGCCGGCCAAAGCAAGGTCAGCCCGGGTGAGAAAGGTAGCTCTATGAAACCCCGCAAAACCGCGCCTCCTCCATGGGCCGAGCAACTCCTCGAAAGTCTCCTCCCCGTCCGCGATCGCCAAACCATCACCGGCGATCTGCGCGAGGAGTATCTCGAAGCCATCCTGCCCACCACCCGCCCGCTGCGCGCCGACCTCTGGTATCTGCGTCAGCTCGCGAGTATCGCCTCCCGCTCCCTCGCGTCCCACTTCTTCACCTCGAGGTCCCTCGCCATGCATGGCATTCTGCTCACCCCCTTGCTCCTCGCCTCCCTCTGGACATCAATCTGCGGCGTCTGGCTTGCCACCATGGAATCGATCCTCCAGCACCCCGGCTATCCAACGCGCATCGCCATCGCCCTCGGCGTCGCGCTCATCGGCCTCGCCACCATCCTCTCTCGCTTCCTCCATCTCAGCACCCGCGGCGAGCGCTGGCTCTGGATCGCCGCTGTCGCCCTCATCGCCCTCGGCGGCTACGCCTTTGTCAATAACCTGCTCACCAGCCACTTCGAAGGATTTGTCTTCCTTCTCTCCCTCAGCTTTATCCTCCAGGGCTTCCTGATGTTGGCAGCCCTTGGCTGGCCACGTGCCGGCGCAAGCTCCACTCCGCCACCTCTTGCGAAGACGACCTTCTCATGACCATCTTCGATCTGCTCTTCATCCTGCTCTTCCTCGCCTCAGTCGTCGCGCTCATCTCGATCCTCATCATGCTCGTGCGCGGACGCGTCCCCGCCGCTAAACGCCTCCTCCTTTTCTTCCTCGGAACATGGGCCCTCTATCTCGCGATTGTCTTCATCACCGCCGCCGCAACGCCGCAAACCATCATCGCCTTCAACCAGGAACAATGCTTCGACGAGATGTGCTTCTCGGTTTCTCAGGTGCAAACCGCCACGCAACTGGGCCCTTCCTCCAGCCCCGTCAGTGCCAAGGGCGTCTTCTATGTCGTAACGGTCAGGGTTACCAGTCACTCGCGCGGCCGCGCGCAAAGCGAAGGAGGCATCCACGCCCTCCTTTGGGATTCAGCCAGGTACTACGACATCTCGCCCTCCGGACAGCGCGCCTGGGAAGCAACCCACGCCACGCCTCGCTTAACCGCGCGTCTCCAACCCGGCGAAAGCATTCTCAGCGATCAGGTCTTCGACGTCCCCGCGCGCAGTCCATCCCTTAGCCTTGTTCTCAGTCACGGGTTCACCCCGGCGTACATCGTCATCGGAGAATGCCCCCTCTTCCACCCGCCGGCAATCCTCCGGCTGCAATGAATGCCAACTTTCGTTGACAACTTTCGCTAATCGTCTTTCGCTAATTGCTTTTTGCCATCCGATTTTCGCTCGCCATTAACTGGTTTCCCGCGCGTCTCTCGCTCGCGTCTTGCAGATCGTATCTTTCGCTAATCGTCTTTGGCTGCTTTTTCGCTTGCCCTCGACTCGTCCCCCGCTCGCTTCTCGCTCGCCTTCTCCTTCATCAGCGCCTCGGCCAGCGCCAGCCGGGCATACAGTTCAATCTCCGGATGATCGTATTGCGCGGCAGCCTCCACCGCGCTCTTCGGGCTCTGCGCCGCCAGCGCGACGATCAGCCGATTCGTCGCGTTGATCGGCGTGATCAGAGGAGAAAAAGAGTACAGCTCATACTCGCCATCGTCGAAGCATTCCGGCTCCAGCAACATGGCGTTCGCCGCCGCAAACGCTATCAGGCTGTTCGTGCTGTCGATGGCCCTTTGCACAACGGCCCGCGCGGTTACGAGATTGGGCGCATTCCGCAGTTGTCCCTCAAGCTTCGTCAGCAACGCCTGCTTCTCCTGGAGTTGTGCGCTCAGCTCCCGGCCAGCCTCGTCTCTGGCTGCTCGCCCTGGATCCGGAGCCTCCCCAGCGTAAGCGGTGACGGTCACCACCGGTGGCCCAGCCGGCTCGTCCAGAGTTCGCGTCGGATCGATGCTCGTCGTCAGCCCCGCCGAAGCCCCTCGCAGCTTCTCCGCCTTGTCACTCGCGTACGGCTCGATCGCCGCGATATAGGCCTCGAGCGATTGCGGGATCACCGCTTCGCGCGGGTTCGAAGCAGCCAGCAGCTGGTCGGCCAGCGAGTTCATGAGTGTGCTGAGCGAATCGGGATCGAGAGCCTGACTGTCGATCAGCACCACCGGCGCGCGCGTTCCTTCGTCCACACGCATCTGCCGCAGAAACTCAAGCGTCGCCGTCAACATATCCGGATCGTCGCCCGGTTGTTCCTGCGCCAGCTGCTGCACCATGGCCGTCGCCAGCGGCCGCGCCAGCGCAGGGGCCGCCTGCCGCAGCACCGCATAAGCGCTCACCACCGTCGAGTTCAGGCCGTCCCCAAGCTTTGCCAGAGCGGCGTTCTCCACGATCTGCGGATTCTGTTGCGCCACCGTTTCGAAAATCAACCGCTGAAATTCCGCGTCGTGGTCAGCGCTCTGCGGCGTGGCCAGCGCCTGCAACGCCAGTTCTGGATTGACGTGAACCAGCTGCAACAGAATGGGCCGCCGCAAGAACTCCAGATCCCCCAGCTTCTCTTCATGCTTAGGATCATTAGCCGGCAGTTCCGCCTCCGCTCGATCTACTTCGCGCAGGGCGCGCAACAATAGCTGCGCCGCCTTGTCCGGATAGTCCCCCGTCAACGCCTCCGCGCCATCCCTTGCCAGCTGGATGCGGTTGCGAACCAGCCGCAGGTTCGTGGCTCGATCCAACGTCTCTTCCAGCAGGGCCCCGCCGCTTGGCTGTTGAATAACTCCCACTTTAGAATTCGCCGGCACCGCCTGCGCGTGGCACAAGGTTACGGCGACGGTCAAAACGACGATAAGGACCGAGGGTCTTAAGATTCGCACTGCAGATAGGTCAGCGAGCGACATGGCATAAGTCTTGTGTCTCTACAATTAGTCCGCCGTAAGTTACGGAAAGTAAGCGCACGAGGCGCCGCGGGAACAGCGAGGCGCCTCGTCCTGACCGTAATGCAAATCTCTAGTTAACGACCGCATTGAACTTCTGGACGTTCAGCGCACCCGAGTCCTTCGAGTTCGTGTTGTAAAAGACCTCGGTCCCAAACTCCACCCCACCAAGATACAGGCCGCTGTTCAGCAATCCTTTGGTGTAAGTGATGTAGTTCAGAAAGTCTTTCAAATTGATCGTCTGGTTCGATGATTTATTACTGTTAGAGACAAAGCTGAACACCGGCCAGCCATTCCCCGTCCCGTTGTAATTTACCGGGCGGTAAACAAATGTCCAGCTGATGCCATCGATCGTGACCGAACCCTCCTGCTCCCCGTACTGTCCACCGATGTCGTTGTAACACCAGATCATCATCTCCGCAGTCGGACTGGATGCGTTCGTTGAGCTGATGATCCAGTTGTCATAGGAAACATCGACGTTCCCCGTGTTGCTGCCGTTTTCCGACCACTGCAGGCTCGACTCGATGTTATCGCCCGCCGAAATCTTCACCGGCAGCCCCGTATTCGAATAGGTATAGCCGTATTGCCATCCCAGCACGATCGAGGGGTAGGACTTCACGTCGTACGGGTTCACGTCGGGAAAGTAGTAGGAGGTACCCCACGAAACCGACCCGCCGGAAAGGCCGTTGCTGTAAACACATTCCCAGTAGCCCGAGCCGGCATTCCCCAGGTTCCAGGTGTTGTTGTAGACGTAATAAGGTGACGCGCCGATTTTCGCGTAGTCGCTGCAGGACGAAGTGGTGGCGCCGGCCGTCTGCGGAAGCAACAGCGCGGCGAATCCGCAAAGTGCAAGGGTCCCCCAAAGGGTCTTACGGAGAGGGTGAACCATCAGTGACCTCCGTTTGTGGGTTAGATGATGCCGACTTTATAAGCGCCGACGATTCTTCTCCCCAAACGGAAGATTTGTCAAGATCACTTTCGGAATATTGACTTGCACGGCTGAAACGATTGATCAGGCTGGATTTGATGACTCGCGGCCTCTGACGGAGGTCGCTTTTGCCTCTCGTCAACCGCTTGTCGTTCTATGTTTGTTCGGTCGGTGCCCGTGTTTGCTCGCCGTGGGGCTCAGTGTTACCTCGCCCCTCGCTCGGCGCATTTTCTTTAATCGCATCTCGCTGGCCTTGCTCCAGGCTGCCCCGCTCGTAATGGGTATTTCGCTCGTTTTTCCGTTCCCTGTTCCCTTCTGCCTACTCCCTATTCCCTACTCCCTGCCTTTACTCCTCCTGCTCCCTCAACTTCGCAATTACCGAAAAATCCTCGAGCGTCGTCACATCCCCTTTAATCTCCCCATGCGTCGCCATCTCCCGCAGCAGGCGCCGCATAATCTTCCCCGACCGAGTCTTCGGCAGCTGGTCCGTGAACCTGATGTCATCCGGCCGCGCCAGGGAACCAATCTCCTTTGCCACCCAAGCTCGCAATTCGTCTTTCGTCTCCTTTGTCGGCGTGTACCCGCCCTCCAGCGTCACAAACGCTGCAATCGCCTGCCCCTTCAGCTCGTCCGGCCGCCCAACCACGGCCGCCTCCGCCACCTTCGGATGCGCCACCAGCGCGGACTCCACCTCCATCGTCCCCAGCCGATGCCCGCTCACATTGATCACGTCATCCACGCGCCCCATAAGCCAGAAATAACCATCCTCATCCATGCGCGCGCCGTCGCCCGTGAAGTAGCACCCCGGAACATCCGACCAGTACTGCTTCACATACCGGTCCGCATCCCCCCAGATCGTCCGCGCCATCGAAGGCCACGGCTTCCGGATCACCAGCAACCCGCCCTGCCCTGCCGGCACTGGCTGTCCCTCTTTTGTAACAACCTCCGGCACAATTCCAAAAAACGGCCGCGTCGCCGACCCCGGTTTCGCCGCCACCGCCCCAGGAATCGGCGAAATCATGATTCCCCCCGTCTCTGTCTGCCACCACGTATCCACAATCGGGCATCGCCCCTTGCCAATCACCTCGCGATACCAGATCCACGCCTCGGGATTGATCGGCTCACCCACGGTCCCCAGCAGCCGCAGCGTGCTCATATCGTGTTTCGCCGGATACTCGTCGCCCCATTTGATGAACGCCCGGATCGCCGTCGGCGCCGTATAAAAAACCGTCACCTTGTGGTCGTCGATAATCTTCCAGAACCGGTCCGGCTGCGGATGATTCGGCGCACCCTCATACATGAGCGTCGTCGCGCCATTCTGCAGAATCCCGTACACCACATACGAGTGACCCGTGACCCAGCCAATATCCGCCGTGCACCAGTAAACATCGTCTTCGCGCAGATCGAAAATGTACTTGCTGGTCAGATAGGTCTGCACTGAGTACCCACCCGTCGTATGCACCAGGCCTTTCGGCTTCCCTGTCGTCCCCGATGTGTATAGGATGTACAGCGGATCCTCGGCATCCAGTTCCTCCGCCGGACACTCCTTCTCGGCCGCAGCCATCAGCTCATGCCACCAGTGATCGCGTCCCGCCTGCATCGCGACCTCCGACCCCGACCGCCGGTACACCACTACGTTCTTCACCGTCGGACACTGCCCGACAGCCTCGTCCACCGTCGCCTTCAGCCTTACCTCATTCCCCCGCCGATAAGAAGTGTCCTGGGTCAGAATCGCCACGCACTGCGCATCATTCACGCGGTCCACGATCGCGTTCGCGGCAAACCCGCCAAAAATCACCGAGTGCACCGCGCCAATCCGCGCGCAAGCCAAAATCGCAATCGCCAGCTCCGGCGTCATCCCCATGTACACCGCAACGCGATCGCCCTTCTTAATCCCCAGCCCCTTCAGCGCATTCGCAAACCGCTGCACCTCGGAATGCAGCTCGCGAAAACTGAGCTTCCGCACCTCGCCCGGCTCACCCTCCCACAGGATCGCCGTCTTCTCCCCGCGTCCGCCCTGAACGTGCCGATCGACGCAGTTGTGGCAAAGATTGATTTTGCCGCCTACAAACCACTTTGCCCATGGCAAATCCCAATCCAGAACCTTCGTCCATGGCCGAAACCAGTGCAGTTCCTTCGCAGCCTCGGCCCAAAATTTCTCGGGATCCGACACAGACCGCTGGTACATCCTCTGGTATTCCGCCAGACTTTTGATGTGCGCATCTTTCGAGAACTCCTCGGGCGGCGGAAACACCCGGTGCTCGCGCAGAATGGTCTCTAAATTCGGGTTGATCGTGGTCTCGGATGCCATGCTTTCTCCACCGATCACACTACCGTCCCCACCCGCAACGGCGCAACCGCCCGGACGGGCCATGTCCGGGATCGTGACAACGCGACGCTATACTGGCCCTTGCTCGCCCTCGGGGTGGGCCGGAGGAACCGGGCGATCAGCAGCCCGGGGTGGGCCGGAGGAACCGAGGGTCGGGCAGCCATTCCGCATAAGCCGGGGAAAAGTTCTCATGGTGCCTTCGACACCGATGCCCTTCTCGATATATCTGATAATCTGATTTTATGAAGAAGAAGACTGCGATCAGCGTCACCGAGGCCGCCCGCAATTTTGCTGAATGCGTGAACCTCGTCCGCTATCGGAACTTCACGTTCGTTTTGCTCAAGAACGGATCGCCTGTCGCCCGCCTGAGCCCGCCCGAAGAGAAAGTATGCCGCGGTTCGGACCTTGCCGAGGTTCTTGCGCGCGTAAAACTTTCGCGCGAGGAAGCTGTAGCGTGGAACCGCGATCTGAAGAGGGCCCGCAAATCCCTTCGCATGCCAGCGTCCAAATGGGAATAATCCTGGACGCCGACGTTATCATTCGTGGCGAGAAAGGCGAGTTCGATCTGCACGGCTGGGTCGCTGCCCGTCCAGACGATCGGTTCGAGATCGCCGCCATTACTGTTGCCGAACTCTGGCATGGCGTCGAACGTGCTTCTCCTAAACACAAACCGTATCGCCAGCAGTACGTCCGGGCGATTATCGATGCATTGCCAGTCATCCCTTACACGGAGCAAGCTGCCTACAGGCACGCGCGGCTTTGGGCTCTCCTGGAATCCTCTGGCACGACGATCGATCCGCATGATCTCATCGTCGGTGCGATTGCCCTTGAGCGGGGCAGCGCAGTCGCCACCTATAATGAGCGACACTTTGCCCATATTGTGGGCCTCAGAATTATCCATCCCGGAAGCTGATAGTTATGCCCAATCGAATTCTCGCCGTTATCCCCGCGCGCCTCGGCTCAACGCGGCTGCCCCGCAAGGTCCTGCGCGAAATCGCCGGCGAGCCCATGATCGCCTGGGTTTATCGTGCCGCTCGCGCCTGCCCCCTCCTCGACCAGGTCCTCATCGCCACGGACTCCGACGAGGTCCTCAACTTTGCCCAGGCTCACTCGCTTCCTGCCGTCTTCACGCCTGAGGACTGCGCCAGCGGCACCGATCGCGTCTGGGCGGTCGCCCAGTCCATCCCCGCTGACATCTACGTCAACATCCAGGGCGACGAACCGCTTCTCACCCCCGACCACTTCACGCCGATGCTCCAACTTTTCGAGCGCCCCGAAGTGCAGGTCGCGACGCTGGCCGTCCGCTGCCCGCCGCACGACATTAATAATCCCAGCGCGGTCAAAGTCGTCACCGCCTCCGACGATCGCGCCCTCTACTTTTCTCGCGCCACCATCCCCCATGATCGCGATAACACAGGATTCGCCGGCTATCGCAAACACCTCGGCGTCTACGCTTATCGCAATGCCGCGCTCCAAAAATTCGCCGCGCTCCCGCCCTCCCGGCTCGAACAGGTCGAGCGCCTCGAGCAGCTTCGCCTCCTCGACAACGGCATCGACATCTACGTCGCCCCAGCGCCCAGCGACACCATCGGCGTCGACACCGAAGAAGACCTCCGCGCAGCCGAAGCCATTCTCGCCGCGCGTCCCATCGCATGACCAAGGATGCGAAAGGAATAAAATGCTCGATCACGTCTTTCTTACAGTCAGCAATATCAAACGCTCGACAAGGTTTTACGAAGCGGTGCTCGCTCCTCTCGGCATCAACGAACGCTTTGATTACCCCGGCAGGAACGGGCCGCCGGGTCATCCGGACCTCAATGGATTCGGTGCTGGCGGGCGCATGTACCTGTGGCTGCGTGAGGGCGCGGCGGACAACCGTGCCGCGCATGTCGGATTTGTAGCCAACAGCCGAAAACAGGTCGAAGCTGCCTACAAGGCCGCAATCGCCGCGGGCGCCACAGACAACGGAGCGCCCGCGGCGCGCCTCTACTACGATCCGCGCTACTACGCGGCCAATGTGCTAGACCCGGATGGCTACAGCATCGACTTCGTTTACAAGAACTGGCAACACTCCTGAGCCAGCTTCCCAACTGTCCGATCCACCCGGTTCGCGCGTATCCCCACCGCGAGCACAGATCCCGTCGCCGTCCCTGCACGCCGCACCCTGTAACCTGCACCCTGTTACCTCAAATCCGCCCCTCTCGACTCCCGCCCGAACCCCGCCACCACCGCCAGGTAGCAGGCCACAATCGCCACGGTCCACGCCAGCACCACCCCATACCCGCCCAGCCGCTCCGCCGCCTTCGCCTGGATCACCGCGTTCTTCGACGAGATCAGATTCCCCAGCTGATACGCCAGTCCAGGAAACGTCGCCCGCACCGGCCCCGGCGACAGCTCGCTCAACCAGGCAGGCACTACGCCCCAAGCGCCCTGCACCATGAACTGCATCGCGAACGCGCCGCCGGCCAGCGCCACCACCGAGTGCGACAGCGCATACAGCGGAATCACCGGCAACGCCAGCAGCGCGGCCAGAATGATCGCCCGCTTCCGCCCAATCCGCTCCGACAACGTCCCGAACACCATGCCGCCGGCCAGCGCGCCGATGTTGTACAAAATCGCAATCCCGCCCGTCAGCTGCGCCGAAAATCCGTGGTCCTTCTGCAAAAACGTCGGATACAAATCCTGCGTCCCATGGGAAAACGAGTTGAACCCTGTCATCAGCAGCACCAGGAAAACAAATGTCCCCGCATACTGCCACAACCCTTTCCGCAATCCGATCTCCGGCAGCGTCTTCGTCTCCAGCGCTCGCCCTTCCTTCCACGTCGGCGACTCCTCCACCTTCCCGCCGATGTAGAAAACCAGCAGCGCCGGAGCAGCACCCACCAGAAACATCCCACGCCATCCAAAATCGTGGCCGTGCCAGGTGAAGTGCGAGAACCACGGAAACAGCAGCGCGTAAACCGCGGCCGCCACCAGATAACCAACCGCGTATCCCTCCTGCAGCAGCCCGGAGAAAAATCCGCGATTCTCCTTCGGCAGCGTCTCAAACGCCAGCGCCGCGCCCACGCCCCACTCCCCGCCCATGGCAATGCCAAACAGCGCCCGCAGGATCAGCAGCGTATGCATCGACCCGGCAAACGCGCACGCCAGCTCCAGCAGCGAATAGCAGGCAATGTTGAACATCAGCGTCGGCCGCCGCCCAAACCGGTCCGCCATCATGCCGAACAAAAACGCGCCGACCGGCCGAAACGCCAGCGTCAGGAACAGCGCCTCCGCAACCTCTGACGGCGCCACGCGAAAGTCTTTCGCCACCGCAGAAACGCAGAAAACCAGGATGAAATAGTCGAAGGCATCGAGCGACCACCCCAGAAAGCACGCCACAAACGCATGTCTTTGCCGCGAGCTCAGGCTCCGGAAGGGGCTCGGCATTGCGCCAGCTTACCAGAGGCGTAACCGCAATGCGGTTTCCTCTTCCCGGCCGCGCCTCGAAAGCAGTAAAGTGAATGGCGGATTGGCCTCGGCTCGATTTCTCCGGCCGGCATCCAGCGAAAGATCGGAGTCGCGCAATGAAAATTCCCACGCTCCCGCAGGCCCAGACGCTCAGAAATTCGCTTCCCCATCTCGGCGCCGGAACCGCCCTCGCTGCCCTCGGTTTCGTCATCGTCGCCGGTTGCGGCGGAGGCGGTGGGACCGTCCACAGCATTCCCACGCAGCAAACCGTAGCCACACCCACCATCGCCACTACCGCCGCTCAAAACGGCGCCGTCATCGTCACCCTCACCGACTCCACCTCCGGAGCCACCATCTACTACACCACCGACGGCACCACCCCCACCAATGCCTCCGCCCAATACATCGCGCCATTCCTGGTCGATGCCAACCTGACACTCAAAGCCATCGCCACCAACGCTCCCACCTATCTCAATAGCCAGGTCGCCAGCCAAACCTTCTCTCCTAACATCGCCTCCGGCACCCTCGTATGGAGCGACGAGTTCACAGTTACCACCACCGGATCATCCGCCTATGTTCAACCTAACCCCGCCACATGGACCTACGACTTAGGCACTGACTGCTGCGGCAACAACGAGCTTGAAACCTATTGCGCTTGGAATTCCAGCACAGGCCCCTGCACTCCATCCAGCCCCAACGCCTACGTCGGCACTGACGGTTACCTGCACATCGTTGCCCAGAACCCCTCCGCCAGCGTTTACACCTCTGCGCGTCTCAAATCCCAGGGCCTCTTTAGCTTTCAGTATGGACGCATCGAGGCCAGCATCCTGCTGCCGGAATCGCAGGGCATGTGGCCTGCCTTCTGGCTCCTCGGCAATAACATCACCATCAATCCCTGGCCCGCCTGCGGCGAAGCCGATGTTATGGAACACATCGACGGCAGCAATCCCGCGATGTACGTCGGCGGCCCCGCCCCCGGCTACGACTGGACTCAGTCGTCTATCCACGGCACCAGTCTCAACGGGGGCGTCCCTTACACCACCACCGGATTCTCCGCCGCCGCCTGGCACACCTATGGCATGATCTGGACTAAAGGACAAATTCAGTACTACATCGACTCGCCCACCAATATCTACGAAACCTTCACCACCACCAGCCCAGGCACAGGAACGTGGCCCTTCGATCAGGGACCGATGTTTATCATTCTCAATCTCGCCGTGGGCGGCAGCTGGCCAGGCTCCCCCAATTCGACCACCGTCTTCCCCTCCACGATGTTGGTCGATTACGTCCGCATCTATACCAACTAGATTTTCATCTCGAGCGCGCGGCGGAACAATGACAGCGTCGGCGCTGCTGACGCAGGAGCCGCCGACGGCCGGTTCCGAGAATCGGCAATTAAGCACTGGGGACTGGGGACTGGGGACTGCAACTGGGGACTGGCAACTGAGAACTGGCAACTGGTGACCTACTCCCGCGCCTGTATCCACCGATCCATAATCGTGTGCACGCACCGCGCACCGCACAGATGCCGCACGTCCGACGAATGAGACAGAAAACCATGCCACGGCGTCACTTTGATCACCCTCTGTTGCGGCTCACCCTCGGCCGGAGACATGGTCTCCGTCCACGCCAGCCACCAGTCCTCTGACTCCTCCCGCTTCGCCTTATTGCAAACATCGCAGCGAAACGTCTCAGCCCATGCCATCGCAATCCACTCCCGGTTCCCGAGTAACGCTATCGAGTAACATCATATCCAACGCGCTGTTCAACCCAGTGAACAGGACTCCGATGACCTTTTCTACCCATTTGGCGAACCAGCGCCGCCAGACCGGCATCCTGCTCTCCTGCGCCGGCCACGCCGCCATCATCGGCGTCGCCGTTCTGCTCACGCTCCACTATGGACGCATCCGTCCCATCTATCGCGAAAGCCGCTGCTGCACCACCGCTCTCTATTGGACCGGCAGCTCAGCCGGTGGCGCTCACAATCCAAAATCAGCTGCAAAACAAAGCAAGCGCTTGAAACCGGCTCCCACGCCCACTCCGGCGTCCGCCTCGCCCGCCAATCCTTCGCCGATTCCCACAGCGCAAAGCGCGCAGCCCGTTCCGGGCATCGCCGCCCCACAACAGCAAGCGACCATAGGGACCGGCTCCGGCACTGACAATGCGGAGCCCGCGTTCCCCGTCTACTACCCGTCTCCAGGCGTAACCGATCGCTCACTCCTGCCCGCCGCCGAGCAGAAGATCATCGTCGAAGTCAACGTAAGCGCTTTAGGAGACGTTACCGACGAGAAGCTTGTCCAGGGACTTGGCAACAACCTCGACGAAATCGTCCTCACCACCGTGAAAGCCTGGCGCTTCCACCCCGCCACCCTCAACGGAACCGCCATCGCCTCGGTCGAGGATTTAGTCTTCCCCTTCAACCGCGACTATCCCTCCGGCGACGGCCCGGCCGCCTAAAACCTACTGCATCATCATCTGCCGGTTATTCCGCCAGGCAGCATAATTCTCCGCCTCGGTAAGTTTCCTGTACGTCCGTCTCCACGCCGATAGCTCAGCCCTTGCGTGAATCGCCCACGCGATGGCCGTGCACACTATCGCCAGAGATACAAACGACGCCACAAAAACAAGCGTGAGCATCGACATTGCGTCCTGCCTCCACGGATCCAGTGATTGCCACACTCCTCCCGGCTCATTGGAAAACAATGAGAAGAAGAGTAAGTCTGGGCTACCGGAGAGCAAGATGAGAACCACAATCGCGCCGCATCCCCAAAATGGGGGTCTCAGGCTAGTTACGCCGCCCACCCTGACTATTAGTCCCCGCAGATGCACTCTTCCTGCCCGCAATAGGAACAGCACCGACACGTACCCCGGTCTTGCTTTTGCGCGAAGTGCGCCCGCCGTGTCGCCTGCCCTGAGCGCAGTCGAAGGGGCAAGTCCTGCGCGAAGCGCGTATCGCCATCCGCGAAGGACCCGCCGGCGATAGAAGGGATCACTAACACCTCATCCCCATCCTGGAACGAGTACTTCTCGTTCCCCAAGAACCGAATGTCTTCCTCGTTCACATAAAAGTTGATGAACTTCCGCACTTGTCCCGACTCATCCCGCAAGTGCGACCGCAGGGCCGGAAACGTCGTCTCCATCTCCGTGATCAGCGCCGGCAAATTCCCCGCGCTCGACTGTATCTCCCGCGTCCCGTTCGTATGCTTCTGAAATGCATTCGGCAACAAAACCCTAACGGACATATTCCCCTCCCCCCACTAACTCGCCTTCTTCTTTCCGGTCATCCAGGTAAGTCTCAAAATCCCCCAGCCGCGGACGAATCGCCGCATGCTGCTCGTACGCCCCCTCGAGCACATCCGTCGTCTTCAGCCCGTTGCCGGTAATGCAGCTCACCGTCAGCTCATCCGGATGAATCCGCCCATGCGCATACAGCCGGGCTGTTACAGCCGTTGTGACCCCGCCCGCCGTCTCCGTAAACACACCTTCCGTCTCCGCCAGCTCCTGGATTGCCGACACGATCTCAACGTCCGACACGTCCTCGGCCCATCCCCCGCTCTCGCGGATCGCCCGCGCCGCATAAATTCCATCCGCCGGATTCCCAATCGCCAGCGACCGCGCGATCGTCGTCGGCCTTTGCGGCTCAATGTGTTCGGCGCCCGTCTTCACCGCCGTCGCAATCGGCGAGCACCCGGTTGCCTGTGCTCCGAAGAAGCGCACTTCCTTCTCCTCCACCAGCCCCAGCGCGATCAGCTCCTTGAACGCCTTGCGAATTTTCACGATCAGCGATCCGCCCGCCATCGGCACCACCACGTTATCCGGCAGCCTCCAACCCAGTTGCTCCGCAATCTCAAACCCCACCGTCTTCGAACCCTCCGCGTAGTACGGCCGCAGGTTCACGTTCACAAATCCCCAGTTGTAGCGATCCGCAATCTGCGAGCACAACCGGTTCACGTGGTCATAATTGCCATCGATCCGCACCAGCGTCGCGCCATACACCTGCGTGTTCAGAATCTTCGCCGCCTCCAGATCAGCGGGCACCAGGATGTAAGCCTTCAGCCCAAGCCGCGCCGCACCCGCAGCCACCGCATTCGCCAGGTTCCCTGTCGACGAGCAACCGACCGTGTCGAATCCGAATGTCTGCGCATTCGCCAGCGCCACCGCCACTACGCGATCCTTAAAGCTCAGCGTCGGCAGGCAAACCGCATCGTTCTTCAGCCACAGATTCCGCGCCCCAATCCGCTCCGCCAGTCGCGGCGCGCGCAGCAGCGGAGTCCACCCGGCAGGCGTCGACGGCACGTAATCGTCCGGAACCGGAAGCAGCGCCTGGTAGCGCCACATGCTCGACGGCCCGTCCGCAATCGCCTCGCGCGTAAACGTATGCCGCGCGGCATCGAGGTCGCAAAAAACTTCCAAGGGAGAAAAACACTCGTCACAAATCGACAGCGGAGCGTTCTCATAACGCTTCCCGCATTCCCGGCAACGCAGTTCGTAAGCAGCAGCCATCGCACCCTCATTTCGAGAGTGGCCTCGAGAAAAACAGCTACGGGCACGCGTGACGACGTACTTCGCTACTTCTGGCACTACTGAGGATTGCGCGAGATGCGTTACTGCCTGCACCCCGAATCTCATGTTCCCCGCCTCACGGCGAGCGAGAGTTGACACCGATGTCCTGAATTGCTCAGGCCGGTTGTCGTGGCGTCACAGGGCCCGTCCCTCAGCCACTCTGCATGAAATTCAGGCTCGCTCTTTTGGAGCAAACATGAACTGGTTCTTTAATAACATACCCGCCTCCACGATGCAACTCAGCGGCCGCAGCTTCGCTGCAAATACCTATCCGCACATCCCTGACGCCATCCCCCACCCTCCCACATCCAATTCCCAAAAGGAGTGACCACCATGCCCTCTTCCAACCCCCGCGTCTGGTTCATCACCGGAGCCTCCACCGGCTTCGGCCGCCTCCTCGCTGAAGACCTCCTCCGTCGCGGCGAACGCGTCATCGCCACCGCACGCGACCTCTCCAAAGTCGAAGACCTCGCAAAGCAGTATCCCGGCCAGGCCCGCGCCTTCGCCCTCGACGTCACCCAGCCCAAACAGATCGCCAGCGTTGCCCCGCAGGCCATCGCCGCCTTCGGCCAGGTGGACGTCCTCGTCAATAACGCCGGCTATGGCCTCACCGGCGCCGTCGAAGAAGCCTCCGAAGACGAGTTCGAGCCCATGTTCCAAACCAATATCTACGGCGTCATCCGCACCACGCGCGCGTTTCTGCCTCACTTCCGCGAGCGCCGTAGCGGCCACATCGTCAATTTCTCTTCGATCAGCGGCCTCATCGGCACAGCGGGCTGGGCCTACTACAACGCATCCAAATTCGCCATCGAAGGATTCTCCGAAGCCCTCGCTGACGAGCTCAAGCCCCTCGGCATCCGCGTCACCATTATCGAGCCCGGCCCCTTCCGCACCGATTTTCTCGGCCGCTCCGGCAAGCTCGCCCAACTCGAAATCCCCGACTACTCCCGCACCGCCGGCAAAGCCCGCGAATATCTCAAATCTCAAAACGGCAAACAGGCTGGAGACCCCCAAAAAGCCGTCGAAGCCGTCATCCAGGTCGTCGATTCGCCCAATCCGCCCCTCCATCTCCTCCTCGGTAAAATGGCGCTCCAGCGCTTCCGCGCCAAGCTGGCCCAATGGCAAAAAGAAATCGCCGCCTGGGAACCCGTCACCACCGGCGCCGACTTCCCCGAGGCTGAGAAGCGAGCTTCGTAGCTGCTCCGATAATTGCACCCTGCGCGGACCCTACCTCTCCGCGCGAAACCCATCGCCGCCCGGAGAACGCCTCGTGAACGCAGCCGTAGTCCATTCCTTCGACAACCCGCCCCGCTATGAAACCTTCGCCGACCCCGTCCCTGAAGCCGACGAAGTCCTCGTCAATGTCACCGCCGCTGGCCTCCACCCCATCGTCAAGTCTTTAGCCAAAGGAGCCCACTACGGCAGCACCGGCCAACTGCCCCTCATCCCCGGAGTCGACGGCGTAGGCCGCCTCGAAAGCAACGAACGCGTGCTCTTCGGCTCTGCGCGCCCGCCCTACGGCACCTTCGCCCAGCGCAGCATCGCCAAGCCTTTCATGTGTACGCACCTCCCCGACGAGCTCGACGACGCGACCGTCGCCGCTTTGATCAATCCCGCCATGTCCTCCTGGGCCGCCCTCACCCAGCGCATCGCCTTCACTCCCGGCGAAAGCATCCTCATCCTCGGAGCCACCGGCGCCGCCGGTCACCTCGCCGTGCAGATCGCCAAACGCTTCGGAGCAAAACGCATCGTCGCCGTCGGCCGCAACCCCCAGGCCCTCGAAGAAGCCACCTCCCTCGGCGCAGATGCCACCATCTCCCTCAACCAGGATCGCGACGCACTCGTCTCCGCCTTCCGCGACGAATTCGCTCGGCACAAAATCGACGTCGTCCTTGACTACCTCTGGGGCGCACCCGCGGAAGCCCTCCTTTCTGCGATCGTGCAAAAAGGCCTCGACCACGAATCCTCGCGCATCCGTTACATCCAAATCGGCAACAGCGCCGGACCCACCATCAACCTGCCCGCAGCCACATTGCGCAGCTCCGGACTCGAGCTCCTCGGCAGCGGCTTCGGCAGCGTCCCGATGGACAAAATCTTCGCCGCCCTGGCAGCGATTCTCAAGGAGGCAGCGAAAAAACCATTCCAGATCCAATTCACCACCGCGCCCCTGAGCGATGTAGAAAAACTCTGGAACTCCGACAGCGAAGGCCGCCTCGTCTTCCAGCCATGACGCCGCCGGACTGAGTCTCTCCGGGCGCGTTACCGAAGCGAGGCAACCATCTTTCCCCAACGGGATGTCGAGCAACCAGCAACCAGCAACCAGCAACCAGCAACCAGCAACCAGCAACCAGCAACTGGCTGCTGGCATCTGGCTACTGGCTACTCCCGACTGGCTACTCCCTATTGGCTACTCCCTACTTGCTACCGGCTACCGGCTACTGGCTACCGGCTACTGGCTACCGCGTGTTGCCTGTTCCCTGTTTCTCCGTCCACCCCCGTACACCACCGCCCACTCCCGGACAACGACTCCGCTGCCTCGCTGTTGCCTATTCCCTATTCCCTATTCCCTATTGGCTATTCCCTATTGCCTATTGCCCGCCGTATGGCCCATCATGTGCTCCATACCCACCGATACCGCCCGAGGCCTCCATGCAAACCTTCCTTCAGGACCTGCGCTTCAGCGCTCGCACCCTCCGCAAGTCTCCAGGATTCGCGCTCACCGCCATCCTCACCCTCGCTCTCGGCATCGGCGCAGTCACCGCCATCTTCTCCGTCGTCGACTCGGTCCTGCTCAAGCCCTTCGCCTTCCCCGACCCCGGCCGACTCGTCATGCTCCGCGAATTCCTGGCTCCCGTTAGCCCGAACGCCCTGCCGAACAATCCCCTCCACTTCTACGCCTGGCAGGATCATGCAAAATCCCTCAGCGGCATGGCCATGTTCCAGAACAACGCCCTCAGCATCTCTCTCGGAACCGGCCACCCTGAGATCGTCACCGGCCTCAACGTTGCTCCCAATTTCTTCAGCGTCCTCGGCGTGCAGCCTTACCTCGGCCGCAGCTTCCACGCCGGCGAAGACCGCAAGGGCCATGACGGCGTCGCCATCCTCTCCTGGGACGCCTGGCAACACTACTTCCGCGGCGATCCATCCGCCGTCGGCAGAACCCTGAGCGATGGCGGTGAAATCCTTACCGTAATCGGAGTCCTGCCGCGCTCCTTCAATTTCCCCCGCGTCAGCGAGCTCCCCGGAGCCATGATCAGCAACGGCGGAGAGGCCTACCAGATCTTTCGTCCGCTGGTGGTCAGCGATAACCAGATGAGCGACAATGGCGACTTCAATTTCCTCGCTATTGGCCGCCTGCGCGTAGGAGTCGCCCCCATCCAGGCCGAGGCAGAGCTCGATACCGTCCAGTCCGGCTTCAACCACGACCGGCATCTCGCTGTCGGTCCCACCGTCCTCGTCCTGCCGCTCCTCAATGAAGTCGCAGGCCGTGTGCGCGCCGCACTGTGGCTGCTGCTTGCAGCCGTCGGCGCAGTGCTTCTCATCGGCTGCGTCAATCTCGCGAACCTTCAGCTCGCCCGCGCCGTCTCTCGCGAGCGCGAGCTCGCCGTACGCGCCGCCCTCGGCGCAGGCCGCGACCGCCTCGTTGGCTCCGCTCTTTCCGACTCCCTCCTCCTCGCCATCGTCGGAGGCGCACTCGGCATCCTGCTCTCCTTCGCCGGCGTCCGGCTCTTCCTCGCCGCCGCGCCCCAGAACCTCCCGCGCCTCGACGCCATCCACGTCCGCTGGCCCGTTCTGCTCGCTGCCGCCGCTCTCTCCATCCTCACCGCGCTCTTCTTCGGACTTCTGCCCGCCCTTCGCTCCATGCGCATCGACCCGCAGTCCGCTCTCCAATCAAGCACCACCCGCGTATCCAGCTCACGCGAAAGCCGGCGCACCCGCCACATCCTCGTCGCCGCTGAAGTCGCATGCACCCTCGCTCTCCTCATCGTCACTGGCCTGCTCGTCCGCAGCTTCTCTACCCTCCTCAACCAGAACCGCGACTTCGACTCCAGCCACATCACCCTCACCTCCGTTTACCTCTATGCCCCGCAGTATGGCGACCAGAACAAGAATTCCATCGCCCTTCGCGGCGCCTTCGTCGACCGCGCCCTCGCCGATCTCGCCCGCCTCCCCGGTGTGCAGTCTGTCGCCGTCACCAGCGAACGTCCCCTGGCGGGTGAAACCTGGATCGACGACGTCATACGCCCGGATCACCCTGTGCCGGCCGATCAAACGCCCGACGCCAATATCCGCTGGATCAGCCCCAGCTATGCATCCACTCTGCGCATTCCCATCGTGGCCGGCCGCGATCTCACCCCTGCCGACAAGAACCATCCGAACAACGCGCTCATCTCCCAACAGGCGGCGCGCCGTATCTGGCCTGGCGAAAACCCCATCGGCCACGTCTTCCATCTCGGCGACAGCACGGATTACACCGTCGTCGGCGTCATCGCCGACGCCCGCATCAACGAGCTCAAGCACACCGCCAACATGATCTATTTCCCCTATTGGCAGAATCCCTGGTGGCGCACCAACTTCCTCATCCGCAGCCCTCAGTCCACCACCGCTCTCGCACCCTCCATCCAACGCACCATCTGGAACATCGACCCCGAGGTCGCCATCCCTACGCTTAAATCGCTCGACCAACAGGTCTCCGACTCTGTAGCCACCGAACGCTTCCAGACCCTCCTGCTATCAAGCTTCGGCGCCGCCGCTCTGCTGCTCGCTCTCCTCGGAATCTACGGCGTCCTCGCCTATTCCGTCTCCCTGCGTCAGCAGGAATTCGGCATCCGCATCGCCCTCGGCTGCGATAAATCCGCCCTCATGACCCTCGTTGCCCGCCAGGCCGCCCTCCCCGTCGCCCTTGGCATCCTCGCCGGACTCGCTCTGGCGTTCGCCGCCACCCGCTGGGTGCAGAGTCTGCTCTATCAAACCAGCGCAGTCGATCCCGCTGCCATCGCCGCCAGCATTGCTCTGCTCATAACCGCTGCCCTCTTGGCCTCCCTCATCCCCGCCCGCCGAGCCGCCCAAACCGACCCCATGCAGGTCCTGCGCAACGAATGACGCTCTTTACTCCCTGAACCCCATTCCGAACCTCACCCAAAACACACATTGTGGTAGAATTAAACCACATAGTGGTAGAACGGTAGAATCGTGAGTCTGAACATCAAAAACGAACGTGCGCATGAGCTCGCCAGAGAATTGGCTCTCTTAACCGGCGAAAGCATCACGACTGCGGTGACCGAATCCGTACGCGAGCGCCTCGATCGCGTGCGAGCGGGAAGGGGCAAAGGTATGGCCAGCCGGCTGCTGGCTATCGCCGCCGAGTACTCTGCAAATCTGCCCGAGCCCTACCGCTCGCTCGATCATGCAGACCTTCTCTATGACGAGAAGGGCCTTCCCAAATGATCCTCGACACTTCCGCGCTGATCGCCGTCCTCCGAAAAGAGCCCGAGGCGAAGCGATTCGCCGAGGTGATGGAAGCTGCCGATTCGCGCCGCCTTTCGGCTGTCAACTACCTTGAGGCGGCCATCGTTGTCGACGGCCGCCGTAACCCAATCGACAGTCGACGCTTCGACGAATTTGTCCGCGCAGCCTCAATCGTGATTGAGCCCGTCACAGAGGCTCAGGCTCGACTCGCACGAGACGCCTATCGCGATTTCGGCAAAGGCAGCGGCCACCCCGCCCAGCTCAACTTCGGCGACTGCTTCGCCTACGCCCTGGCCAAAGACACCGCCGAGCCCCTGCTGTTCAAAGGCAACGACTTTTCCTGCACCGACGTCGAGTGCGCCATCCCCTGACCTCACGGCAGCTCACTGACATCAAAGCGCAGCCGCCGCCCCTGCCCCGAGCTCTCCCGAGCCAGCTCAATCAGCCGCGTCGTCCGCCACGCCTGCTCCGGCTTTACCTCCAGCTCCGCCTTCCCCAGCAAAGCATCCCGCACATTGGCGTAGAACCCCCGATAATCCCCCTTCAGCGTCCGCACCCGCCTGCTCACAGGGCTCTTCAGAGGACCACCTTCACCCTCGCAAATCTTCAGCTCGCCCCAGTCCGTCTCCGGATCCTCCCCAAACCCTGGCGAATCGAAACCCATCCCCGCCTTTAGCTGATCTTCCTGCGGATCGAGCCCCCACTTCGTAAAACTCCCCTTCGTGCCATGCACCACATATCGCGGTCCCGGCGCGCACGCCGTCAGCGTCGCCCTAAGCAGCACCGTCTTTGGCGGCTGTGCGTACTCGAGAAAAATATCCCAGGCATCGTCCACCGCCGCGGCCTCCCTCTCCACCCGCAGGCTCGCGAAGATCGTCTCCGGCGCCCCAAACAGCGTCAGCGCCTGATCGATCACGTGCGGCCCCAGATCGAACAGCGTCCCGCTCCCCTTCCCAGGCATCTCTCTCCACGCCATCCGCGGCTGCTGTCGAAACCGGTCGTAGTGCGCCTCATAGCTCACCAGCCCCCCCAGCTCCCCGCTCGCGATCACCTGCCGCAGCGTCAGAAAATCCCCATCCCACCGCCGATTCTGATACGCCGTCACCAGCAGCTTCCGCTCACGCGCCGTTTGAATCAGATCCGCAGCCTCCGCCGACGCCAGCGTGAACGGCTTATCGACCACCACGTTCCGCTGCGCAACCAGGCACTCCTTCGCCAGCTCGTAATGCGAATAGCTCGGCGTCGCAATCACCACCAGCTCAATGCCCCCATCCCCCAGCATCTCCTCCACCGACCGCGCCACCTTCACTCGCGGATAAGCCTTCGCCGCCTCATCCCCGCTCCGCTGCACCACGCAAGCCAGCGCCAGCCCCGGAGTGGCCTCCACCACAGCGGTGTGAAATATCCGCCCCGCCAATCCAAATCCAACCACCCCAACCCCCACCGGCTCCCGCATAGCACCTTCTTTACGAAAGAAAACTATAACCGCTGCGATAAAATCAGACAGTCGCGAGAGGACCGTCCCATGACCTCGATGAATATTTCACTGCCCGAATCGCTTCGGCAATATGTCGAAAGTCAGGTCGAATGCGGCGATTGGGGCACTCCGGGCGAATACATCCGTGAACTGGTTCGCCAGGATCGCGAACGCCGCCTTGCCGCCGTCGAAGACCTTCTTCGCGAAGGTCTTTCTTCGCCCCCATTCGAGCTTTCCGCAGAGGAGGTTCGCGCCCGCGGCTTGATCGCCGTTCTTCGCGACAAGGTCGATCAACGTTGACGAAGCTTCGGCTTCAGATCCTCCCCGCTGCCGCCGCAGATGTTCTCGAACAGGCCGAGTGGTACGCCACTACAGCCAACACCGAATTGGCGATGCGATGGCAGCGCGCGGTCACAGCAACGATCCTCGACATATTGGATTTCCCTCGCGCAGCTCCCGCGTGCAATTTCAGCTCTGTGGAATTCCAGGATATCCGGCGCGCGCCCGTTCGCGATTTCTCAAGACATCTTGTTTTTTATCGGGCTACCGACACAGTTCTCCTTGTCGTCCGCGTCCTGCATGGGGCGCGCGACTTCGAATCGCTCTTCCCCTCCACCGCAAATCCATAACCTTTCATACGACCGTGCCCTGGCGTCACCCTGTAATCCGTAACCTGTAACATGTCATCCGTCACACTCCACCCCGCACCCTCGACCCTGCCCCCTCTGCTGTACCCTGACTCCATGCTGCTCGAACTCCGAGCCGAGAACTACGCCGTCATCGACCACGCCATCGCCGGCTTCGGCCCCGGCCTTAATCTCCTTACCGGCGAAACCGGCGCCGGCAAATCCATCCTCGTCGATGCCCTCGCCCTCCTCATGGGCCAAAAGGCATCCACCGGCCTCATCCGTCACGGTGCCGACCGCGCCGTCCTCTCCTGCGTCTTCGAATCCACCCCCGGCGCCGAGCTCATCCTCGAAGCCAACGGCATCGACGTCGACGCCGACGAAGTCATCCTGCGCCGCGAGATCCTCGCCGACGGCAAAGGCCGCGTCTACGTCAACAACCAGCCCGCCACCGTCGCCGTCCTCCGCGCCCTCGCTCCCGAGCTCGCCCTCGTCCACGCCCAATCCGAAACCGTCTCCGGTTTCGACCCCGCCCAGCAGCGTATCCTTCTTGACCGCTTCGCCGGCGCCTCCATCGATGCCGCCCTCGCCGCCACATCCGGGGCCTGCGCCCGCTGGCACGAAGTCCGTGACCGCCTCGCAGAACTGGAGAAGGACGAAAGCGACCGCCTCCGCCTCGCCGACCTCTGGACCTTCCAGGCACGCGAAATCCGCGACGCCGCCCCACTCCCCGGCGAAGACGAAGCCCTCGAAACCGAGAAGCGCGTCCTCGCCAACGCGGAAAAACTCCAGGCCGCCGCCATCGCAGTCAACGATCTTCTCTACGAAGACGACCACTCCGCAGAAACCGGCCTCCAGGCCGCGCAAAAACACCTCGAAGAACTAGCCCGCTACGACCCCTCCTTCGCCGAACCCGCCCAGCAGATCGCCGCCGCCCGCGCGACGGTGCAGGATGTCGCCTCCACCGTCCGCGTCTACGCCGATCGCATCGACGCCTCTCCCGAACGCCTCGCCGAAATCGAAAACCGCCTCGCCCTCCTCGACCGCCTCCAGCGCAAATACGGCTCCAGTAGCTCCGCTAGCTCCAACCTCGCCGCCGTCATCGCCGCCGGTGAAGAAGCCGCCCGCAAGTTAGCCGAAATCGACAACCGCGACGAAATCCTCAAAACCCTTCGTGCGGATCGCGACAAAGCCGCCGCAGCTTACATCTCAGCCGCCCGCGCCCTCACCACCGATCGCCTCGCCGCCGCAAAAAAACTCGAGAAGCTTGCCGAATCCCAGATCAACGACCTCGCCATGAAGGCCCGCTTCACCATCGCCGTCACTCCCACCGAAGACCCCGCCGCCTGGACCGCCCACGGCTGGGACCAGGTCGAATGCCGCATCGCCACCAATCCCGGCGAGCCCATGCAGCCCCTCGACCAGATCGCCTCCGGCGGCGAAATGTCCCGCGTCCTCCTCGCGCTCAAAGTCAGCGTCGAAGAAGGCGCCAACCGGGCCCGCTCCCGCAAAGTCCAGACCCCGCGCACCCTCGTCTTCGACGAAATCGACATCGGCATCGGAGGCCGCGCCGCCGAAGCCGTCGGCCAGAAACTCAAAGCCCTCTCGCGAGTGCAGCAAGTCCTCTGCGTCACCCACCTCCCCCAAATCGCCGCCTTCGCCGACCACCACTTCCTCATCGAAAAGCAGGAAAAACAACGCCGCACCCAAACCTCGATCCGCCTCCTGACCGCGAATGAGAGAGCCGAAGAAATAGCCCGCATGATCAGCGGAGCCACAGTAACCGAAACTTCCCTGCGCCACGCCGAACAAATGTTGAAAACAAGCGCAGCGAGCTAGGAAGCTCCTACCGTGCATTTGAAGGGGCACGGCTTTCAAGCCATGCCGTGACCAATCTCCAGAAACTGGGACTTACCCTGACGGATGGTTCCTGAAAGTTTAGCGCTGCTGCCGTTAAAACCATAAACCGAATCGCTTGGGTTTATGATAGGATGTTCTTATGCCAACCGTTCTCAGGTTTGGCAGTTTTCGCGTAGTGATCTATCCGAACGATCATCGCCCACCGCACGTTCACGTCATTGGCGTGGATCATGAGGCTGTATTCGAGCTGAATTGTCCCGCTGGCCCAGTGATCGTGCGCGAAAACTATGGCTTCCCTCGACGCGAAGTAGCCCGAATCGAAACAGCTCTGCTGGAAAACCTGAATTCGCTTTGCAGGGCGTGGGAGAACATCCATGGGATTCAATGAAGACTTCGAGCGAGCAAAACGGAATGCACGGAAACTGCGGGCCTCCGAGCCACGCGCCGTGAATGCCTGGTATGACCGGCGGTTGGGGCGCGTGGTGATTCATCTCAATTCCAAACTCGATGTTATGTTCGCGCCTCAGGATGCCGAAGGCTTGGAGAACGCCAGCCCCGCTCAGTTGGAACCGATTGAAATCTCCCCCTCGGGCTTTGGTATTCACTTTCCAAAACTGGATGCCGACCTCAATCTGCCCGCGCTGCTGGAGGGGTTCCTCGGATCGCGGAAGTGGATGGCCAGCCGCCTCGGCACGAAAGGCGGACGTTCACGAAGCGTTGCCAAGCGCGCCGCGGCAAAGAAGAATGGCCGGCTGGGCGGCCGACCGAAGAAGAAGGTCACCGCCGCCTGAACTAAGTCCAGCCAGGGCTTCCATCCCTGTACCATCCTGCGACTCCCGGTCTCCGTCACCCCGACGCGCAAAGGGTGTCCCCCGCAAACTCGCCCCATCCCGCCCTACCATCAATTTGCAGGATAAATGCTCACCAACTCACTTATCCATCGCCAGTTACTCGGTGTTATACTTCGCCCCATGCGCGCCCTAACTGCTCTTCTGCTTCTCTGCCTTACTGCCGCCGCTTATTCTCAGGAAGCACAACCTGCTCCCATCCTCAGTGCCCACGTCACGCGCGCTGCATCGGGCTCTGACTTCGACGTTGACGGCGCCCACATCCTCTGCGGCCCCGCCACCCAGGTCGAGCACCCCAACGAAAACACCTATGGTTTAGGATGTCCCGATCATCCACTCTCCCTCGGTCAATCGGTCAACGTCTACGGCCACTGGAAAAAGAAACTGAATGCCATCGCTGCCGACCGCCTGGACGTCAAGCCCCTGCCCCACGATGACATTTCCGGCTTCGCTGTAATCGACGCGGTCGCCCCCATCGACTCCTCCGCGCCAGGCTCCGTCCAGATTCGCGCCGACGGCTACCCGATCCTCATCACAGCCCATACCGCAATGACCTTCAGTCCCCCGCTCCAATCCCGCGCGGACATCATGACCAATGTCTGGGTCGAATACGCCGCCAAACCAGGCCCCGGCGGCATATTCGTCGCGCGATCCGCAAAATTCTTTCAGAACTACATCACGAATCGCGAAGATGCGATGCGCACGAATACCGACTACGATCCCTCCGCCGTCCCGGCTACCGCAAAGCTAAATCCCATCGCCGTCTCCGTCACCGGTCCAGATCCAAAACGCATCCCACCCTGGCCTAACCAGGAGATGCAAAACCGCATCGACACCATCGGCCAGAAGCTCATCCCCGCGTATCAGCTCCGTTTGCCTGCCAGCGATCCCAGTCGTATCAACTTCCGTTTTCAGCTCACAGACGGCAAACGCTGGCCCTATATCCTCACCCTTCCCAGCGGAATTACTCTCGTTCCCCACCAGGTCGTCGAACGCATGCAGAACGACTCTCAGCTCGCTGCAATCCTCGCCGACGCCATCGCCTGCGCACTCGAAAAGCAAACCTACCGCATGCGCAATGCCGACGCGGCCATCACCGCTGGCAACGTTGCCTCCTGGGCCTCATTCGTTCCCGTCATCGGACTCCCCATAGCACTCGCCAGCACAGGCACAGGAACCACGCAGTTAGTTATCATCCGCAAAGAGGAACATCAAAGCGGCCGCGTCAGCCTCGGCCTCCTCAAGGATGCCGGCTACGACATCGACCAGGCCCCCGTCGCCTGGTGGCTGCTCGCTTCAAAAAAGCCGCTCCCCCTTACAAAAATCCCCGTGCCCGATCGCTCGATCTACCTCTACCGAACCCTCGGCGAGGTTTGGCACAACCCACTGAACCCTGCCACCTGACCGCTTCTCATCACATCTGGGGACAGCGGGCGTAACAGAGCCAACCGCGCGCATTTCCTCGATGGCGCGGGCCAGCCCTGCAACCTGGAGCCCGTCACCTGCAACCTGTAACCTGTAACCCGTAACCCCCTCGCCCAAATGTGGAAAATTTGTCAAGTCCCAGCCAAAAATCCAAAGTAACGACTCCTCATTCCAAACCGTTTCTCCGCCAAACCAGCCAAACAAAGTTGGCAGTTTTATTCTCTGAACCTGATATTCTGAACTTATAGCCTAGAAAAAGAAAAAGCCGCCTTCAGGCGGCTTTTCTGCTTTGGGAGAGTCTCCAGTGACGGCCAAATCGAACCCGCAAACCCCGCGCGCGCCGCAGTCGCTCACACTCGCGAATGAATCATTCGCAAGCGTCACGCAACTGCCATGCCTTCAATCAACAAGCTCCGTCACGAGCGCCAATGACTCATGCACGCCTGTGAATGACGCATTCGAAGGCGTCTCCAAGTGACAAGTTTTCGGGGGTTTGCCCAGGTCACGAAAGTTACTCCCACCCGAAGTCAAGCAGAATCAATCACCGCACCGCACTCCCACCCCCACGGGGTGGTCGCGCGAGGCAGCCGCTCAAATGGCGAAACGATGTGCCAGGAAAGAACAAGAAAAGGAGGGTGAAAAGAAGACTACCCGCGCTCGGCGGCAGCCAGATCGGTCACCTTGCGGTCGTAGACGCCGATCAGCGAATTCCAGCGGACGTAGAGCAGCTCTTCGAGCATCTTGATGCCATCGCGGAGGTAGCTCATGCGGGTACGCTCGTCGTGGCCCCAGGTTACCGGGACTTCTTTGATGTTGTAGCCGCGCTTGAGTGCGATGAAGAGAATTTCCGGATCGAAGCCCCAGCGCTCGATGCGCTGCAGCTGGAAGACGGTCTGCGCAGCGCTGCGGCGGAAGGCCTTGAAGCCGCACTGGGTATCCGCAAAGGGCAGGCGCATGATCATGCGGGTGACCACATTGAAGCAGCGGCCGAAGAACTGGCGGTAGAGCGGCTGATGGATAGTCTGGCGGCTGACCTCAAGCCAGCGCGAGCCGATGGCTATATCCGCGCCGTCGCGGATGGCTGCAAACAGCCGCTCCGCCTCGCCCATGGGCGAAGAGAGATCGGCGTCGGTGAACATGACGATGTTGGCGCTGGCGCGGAGCATCCCGTTGCGCACGCTGTAGCCTTTGCCGCGGTTCGATGGATTCTGGATGAGACGGACACGGCTGTCTTTGGCCGCGAATCCCTGAATAATGGCTGCCGTGTCGTCGCTCGAACCGTCGTTGACCACCAGCACCTCGGCATCCCAACGCTTCTCGTCGAGCGTACGCAGCACTTCGACGAGCGCCGGCCCGATGCGGGCGCTTTCGTTGTAGGCCGGGATGACGATGCTGTATTGAGGGTTCACAGTACCTTAACCGTTTCTTTGACAGACAAATCTTGCCGGGATCCGGGCCTCGTTTGAGTGCCCAACCGCAGGAAATCTTGTCTGACAGGGAAATCCATCCTAATGATAAGCGCATAGATTGCCGCCTGCCAACAGTTATTTTGTCCCACGCAGGTGTTACACTCGCCACTATGGAAGAGCCCTACGGACCGGTCGCTGGAGCACCTCAAGACCCAACGCAACCCCTTATCCCTCAATACCAAAAGCCTCGCCGGCGCCTCTGGATCTGGTTCGTGGTGGGTGGCTGCCTCCTGCTGGGCTTCGTTGCCATCGCGTCCCTGCTCATCTACGCCGCCGCCCGCTCCTTTGGCGGCTCCGCCGACGGATTCTCTCCGCTCAGCGACAACATCGGCGTCATCGACATCGATGGCGAAATCCTCTCCGCCGAATCGACCATCGACCAGTTGCGCAAGTACGACGAAGACAGTTCCATCAAGGCCATCGTCCTCCACATCGACTCGCCCGGCGGCGCGGCCGCGCCTTCGCAGGAGATTTACCACGAAGTGCTGCGCATTCGCGAGAAGCACGACAAGCCGATCGTCGCCTCGATCGAAAGCGTGGGCGCCAGCGGCGCTTACTACATCGCCTCAGGAACCAGCAAAATCTACGCCAACGACGCGAGCGTGGTCGGCTCCATCGGCGTCATCATGGAGTGGACCAACTACGGTGATCTGCTTACCTGGGCCAAGCTCAAGCCTGAAGTCATCCACGCTGGTTCTCTCAAGGACGCTGGCGACCCATCGCACGCAATGACACCCGAAGAGCGGGTCTATTTTCAGGGACTGGTCGACAACATGTACGGCCAGTTCGTGGCCGACGTCGCTAACGGCCGCCATCTGCCGGCCGACCGGGTCAAATCCCTCGCGACCGGACAGGTCTGGACCGGCCAGCAGGCGCTGCCGCTGCACCTGATCGATAAGGAAGGCGGCTTCCGGAACGCGCTTCTCGAAACGGCAAAATCCGTGGGCATCTCAGGCGAACCCAGCGTCGTTAAGCCGATCGTTCGCCATAAGAGCCTGTTCGATTTGCTCTCCGATCCCGACGATCTCCTGCACAATCCAGGAAAGGTCCTTGAAAGGCACGCCGGCTTCTATTTCCTCTGGCGTTAAGACTCGACATAACATCCCGCCTGCACCCGCGCGGTCGAATGCGCGACCCGCCGGGCCGTTAAAAAACCCGCAACTGATTGACTTTGCAAGCCAAAGAGATTGCATCTACTATGGTGGACAGAGGGCTAACCCAAATCGGAGCAACCCCCACCATGACGAAAGCCGACCTTGTTGAGGAAGTGACCAAGCTGGGCGATCTGACGCGGCGCGACGCCGAGACCATCGTCGAGACCATCTTCGATTCCGTGATCGGCGCGCTGAAATCCGGTGACAAAATCGAGATTCGCGGCTTTGGCAGTTTCCGCATCCGTCAGCGCAATCCGCGGATTGGGCGCAATCCAAAAACCGGCGCCAAGGTTGAAGTTCCGGCAAAGAAGGTTCCGTACTTCAAGCCGAGCAAGGAACTGCGCGATCTGGTGAATCCGGGAGGCAACAGGCAGAACGCGGAAGCTCCCGCAGCCAGGGTTGAACAGAATGCCGAGCCTGGCGGCACCGCGGCTTAAGCAATCGGGTCCGCGCAGACAGCCGCTCCCGCTCCGGCTCCTTCTGATTTTCAATTCAGCTTTCACTTGTAGATCAGCCTGATGCCGATCTCCGTCGACGGGCACGTGACCGGGACCGAAGCAGCCTGAAACGATGGCGCCGATAGCATCACTCGCGGATTGTTGGCAAATCCGAATCCCTCTTTCGGAACGCCGAGGAAGTTACGATCCAGCTTCATGTTGGAATTCTCGTCGTGGATGACCACAACACCGTAGCGGCCTGGAGGAACCTGGAACTGCTCCGTCGCCTGCCTGTCTGCGATCGGAAACCCACCCTGCACGACGGCCTTTGTTTTGTCTTCCGGCCAGCCGGCAGCAGAGCCGAAGACGAGTCCTCCCGCTGCACCGCGGTCATCGCGAAAACCGCTGACGTGTACCTGCAGAGTACAAAGCGGCTTGCCGGACACGGGAGCCGCGTAGTGGCCCCGCGGATCGCGCTGTTGCAACTGGCCTGGCGCAAGGAGAATAAACGCAGCCAGCAGACGGGCGAATTTGGGCAATGTCATCGTGATCTTCCAAACCTGACGGCGAACAGGCTGCACTCAAATTCCATTCCCGATCGGCACTTCCATTGGACGGTCCCCGCCCGCGCCAGGTTTGTGGAGGACGAAACGGCCCGCAATCGGATAGGGTGTTGAGTTGGCTTCATCCGTCTCTGAGAGAATCTTCCCATGCATGCCTCATCGGTTGTCGGCGCCGCTTTATCCGTTCCTGGACAGGCCGCAGCTTATCCGATTCGCCGCATCGCGGTGCTGGGTGCGGGAACCATGGGATCGCGTATCGCCGCGCATATCGCCAACGCTGGATTCCCCGTCCTTCTGCTCGATGTGGCTCATGCGGGCGACCCCAGCCGTCTGGCCACGCAGGCGGTCGAGAGCCTGAAGAAGTCGAAACCGGCGGCGCTGGCTTCTCCTGAGTTCGCTACGCGCATCGGCACGGGCAATTTCGACGACGACCTCGCAAAGCTGAAAGAGTGCGACTGGATCATCGAAGCGGTCTCCGAGAACATGGAGATCAAGCATAACCTGCTGGCGCGTGTGGCGCCGCATTTGCGGGCGGACGCTATTTTCACGACAAATACCAGCGGGCTGCCGGTGAACGACATTGCGCAGGCGCTGCCGGAGGGTCTTCGCCCACGCTGGTTCGGGACGCACTTTTTCAATCCGCCACGCTATATGCAGCTGCTCGAGATCGTCGCGACTCCCGCGACCGATCGCGCCGCCGTCGAGTCCATCGCGCGCTTCGCCGAGATTCACCTGGGGAAGTCTGTTGTTCCGGCCAACGATCGCCCGAACTTCATCGCCAATCGCATCGGCGCGTTTGCCATGCTGAATACCATTCGCGTGATGCAGAAGCTGGGCCTGACGATTGAGGAGGTGGACGCGCTGACTGGCAGGCCGCTGGGCTGGCCGAAGACGGGGACGTTTCGGCTGGCAGATATGGTGGGTCTCGATGTGCTTGGCAGCGTGATTCGCAACTTTGCGGCCAACACGAAGGACGAGCGGTCCGACGTGGAACTGCCCGCTTTTCTTGAAGCGATGCTTGAGCGCAAATGGTTTGGAGACAAGACAGGCCAGGGCTTCTATCGCAAGCAAGGGGAAGAGCGCCTGGTTCTGGACCTGGGCAATCCCGACCTCGCCACACTCGACTATCGCGCCGCGCAAAAACCCAGGCTTCCCGCGCTCGACGTGGCAAAGCAGATCGAATCTTTACCCGAGCGCATTCGCACGCTGCTCGGCGGCAATCCTGAGAAGGACAAAGCGGCGGCTTTTTACTGGCAGATTTTGCCCGATCTGTGGCTCTACGCGGCCAACCGCATCGGCGAAATCAGCGACAGCATCGCGGACATCGATCGCGCCATGCGCACCGGCTTCAACTGGGAACTCGGCCCTTTCGAAATGTGGGACGCGGCTGGAGTCTCCGGCACAACAGCAAAACAGCGCGCGCAGGGCCGCACACTCCCCGCCGCCCTCGAAAAGCTGCTCGCATCAGGATCAGAATCCTGGTATAGAAACAGCGGCGCCGAATACTTCGATCCGCGATCGTCGACTTGGCTCGCGGTCGAATCGTCCTCTGCCGCGGTCACGCTCACTCGCGCCAAACGCTCCGGCGGGATCGTCGCAGAGAATCCTGGAGCGTCGCTCATCGACTTGGGCGACGGCATCGCGTGCATTGAGTTCCACACCAAGATGAACGCCCTCGGCGGTGACATCGTAAATTTCGTTCGCCAGACCCTTCGCCCCGAGAGCGACCACGTCCGCAACTTTCGCGGCTTCGTGATCACCAACGATGCGGCCAACTTCTCCGCCGGCGCTAACCTCGTCCAGCTCCTGCTCGCCGCACAAGACGAGGAGTGGGACGAGATCGACCTCTACATACGAGCCTTTCAGGAGATGACCCAGGCGATCAAGTTCTGCCCATGCCCGGTGGTCGTTGCTCCGTTCGGACTGACGCTGGGCGGCGGCTGCGAAGTGAGCCTGCACGGGGCGGCTCGGCAGCCGCATCTTGAGCTCTATATGGGCCTTGTCGAAGCCGGGGTCGGCCTGATCCCCGCAGGTGGAGGATGCAAGGAGATGACTCTGCGCGCGATCGAAATCGCCTTAGCGGCGGCGCCCTCGGGGTCGCGGTCCGATTCGGTGGAACTCCATCACGCGATGCGGACGATCTTTGAAGACCTTGCCCTCGCGAAGGTCTCTCCATCCGCGTTCGAGGCGCGCGATCTGCGCCTGCTGCGGCCCTCCGATAACATCACGATGAACCGCGAGCGTCTGCTCCACGACGCGAAGTCTCGCGCCCTCGCGACTGCTGAAGCAGGTTATACGGCTCCAGTGGCTGTCACCGACATTCCCGCACCCGGTGACAGCGTGCTTGCCGCGCTGCGTCTTGGCATCCACATGATGCGCGAGGGCGAGTACGCCACCGGCCACGACGTCACGGTCGCGACGCACCTGGCGGAAATCCTGTGCGGGGGCAACATCACGCCTGGCACGCTGGTCAGCGAACAGTATCTGCTCGACCTCGAACGCCAGCATTTCCTGTCGTTGTGCGGCGAACGCAAAACGCAGGAGCGGATCGCGCACACCCTCAAAACCGGTAAGCCGCTGAGGAATTAGTAACAATAGTGAGCACAATATGACTGAAGCCGTTATTGTCAGCGCTGTCCGCACCGCCGTCGGCAAAGCCCCGCGCGGGGCCCTGCGCAATACCCGCCCCGATGACCTCGGAGCCATCGCCGTTCGGGGCGCACTCGACCGCGTGCCGCAACTCGACGCACACGAAATCGACGATGTTATTCTCGGCTGCGCCATGCCCGAGGCCGAACAGGGCATGAACCTCGCGCGCATCGTTGCCCTGCGTGCGGGCCTGCCCATCGAATCCGCGGCGATGACCATCAACCGTTACTGCGCCTCGGGGCTGCAGGCCATCGCGCTTGCCGCCGAGCGCATCCGCGGAGGAGGAGCGGAGGTCATCGTGGCCGGCGGGGCAGAATCGATGTCGTTTGTGCCGATGGGCGGCAACAAAATTGCCGTTAATCCGTGGCTTGTCGAAAATTACCCAGGCTTGTATCTCACCATGGGCCTCACCGCGGAGCGCGTTGCGAAGCACTACGGTATTTCGCGCGAGGAGTCGGACCGATTTTCGCTCGAAAGCCATCGGAAGGCTCTTGCGGCTATCGAGCGAGGAGATTTTTCCGATGAAATTGTCCCTGTTACTGTGACACTTTCATCGCCGAACGGCAACGGCAAGAGCAAAAGCACGAGCGCTGAATTCCGCGTCGACGAGGGGCCGCGCGCCGACTCGACGTATGACGCGCTCGCGAAGCTGCCGCCGGTCTTCCATGCGAAAGGCGTCGTTACAGCCGGGAATTCTTCGCAGACCTCCGACGGAGCCGCCGCTGCCGTCGTTATGTCCGCGGATCGCGCGGCGCAGCTCGGCATTCAGCCTCTCGCCCGTTTCGTCTCGTTCGCCTATGCCGGATGCGATCCGGAGGAAATGGGCATCGGCCCCGTCTTCGCGGTACCGAAAGCGCTGAAGCTGGCCGGCCTGACCCTCGACCAGATCGACGTCATCGAATTGAACGAGGCGTTTGCCGCGCAGGCGCTCGCCGTTATCGGCCAGCTTGGGCTGGACCCGGCCAAAGTCAACGTCAACGGGGGAGCCATCGCACTCGGGCATCCGCTCGGCTGCACCGGGGCAAAGCTCATCGCTACGATTTTGCGCGAGATGCAGCGGCGTAAAGCGCGCTATGGATTGGTGACGATGTGTGTTGGCGGCGGGATGGGGGCTGCCGGGGTATTCGAGAGGCTGGGCTGACGCGAAAGCGGTTTGCAATGTGACACAATTTGTGTCACATTGAGGTATGCGCGACATCACCATGCGCCAGCTTCGCGATACTCGGCAGCTCGAGCGTTGGCTGGAATCCGGTGAGACTCTATGCCTCCGGAAGCGCAACCGCCCGCTTGCGCAGATTACGCCCATCCATCAGCCGCCTGGGAAAAGGGAAATGCCGGACTTCGCAGCGCGTCGCCGGAAGATCTTTGGCGATCGCATTCTTCCGGGAGCCGATCTGGTGATCGAAGAACGCGGGCGCTATTGAAGACGTACGCGGATAGCAGCGTTTTTGTCTCCCTCTACATCAACGACCAGCATTCAGAGGAAGTCCGCAGAGGGATGGCGTCTGGTCCCACTCTGTGGTTCACGCCTCTGCATCGGGCCGAGTGGACCCACGCAGTGGAGCAGCACGTGTTTCGCAGGTTTATGCCAGCCACTGCCGCCATGCGGGTTTACTCCGATTTTGCGACGGATACGCGCCGGAGACTTTGGCTCGAAACTGAGCTTCCGCCTCGCACCTTCGATACTGCCGTTGAACTTGCGCGCACACACGTCGCCTCAGTCGGAACCCGCACCCTCGACACTCTGCATGTGGCATGCGCCCTCGAGCTCAAAGCCACCGCATTCTGGACCTTCGACGATCGGCAAAAGAAGCTCGCCAAAGCCGCCGGCCTCAAGACCTTCTGATTCATCCCCACTTCACCTCGACCAGCGTAGGATGAATTTCGGAGCCCTCAATGGCCACAGCTTCGCTTCACAAAATCGCCGCCGGCGGCAGCTTTCTGATCGAGAACGCCGCGCCTGAAGACATTTTCACCCCCGAGGACTTCTCCGAGGAGCAGCGGGAAATCGCCCGCACGACGGCGGAGTTCGCCGAAAAATCGATCCTGCCTCGCGTCTGGGAAATCGAGGCGAAGAACTTTGCTGTTACGCGCGAGCTACTGCTCGCAGCCGGCCAGCTTGGCTTGCTCGCGGTCGACGTTCCCGAGCAGCACGGCGGCCTGGCGCTCGACAAAGTCACCTCCGCGCTGGTTGCCGATCGCATCGCGGTTTCCGCCAGCTTCTCTGTCAGCATCAGTGCGCATACGGGCATCGGGACGCTGCCGGTCATCTGGTACGGGACTTCGGCGCAAAAGGAAAGGTATCTTCCCAAACTCGCATCCGGTGAATGGATAGCCGCCTATGCGCTTTCCGAATCGTCCTCGGGCTCGGATGCGATGAACATCCGCACCCAGGCGCGTCTTTCACCTGACGGAAAACAGTACATCCTGAACGGCGAAAAGATGTGGATCTCGAACGCGGGCTTTGCCGACGTCTTCATTGTCTTCGCCAAACTCGTGGGCGAAAATGGCCAGCCTGAGCAGTTTTCTGCGTTCATCATCGAGCGCAACACACCGGGGCTCGCCATTGGAGCGGAAGAACACAAGCTCGGTATACGCGGATCTTCCACCTGTCCGCTGGTGCTCTCCGACTGCGCCATTCCGGTTGAGAACCTGCTGGGGGAAGCCGGCAAGGGCCATCACATCGCCTTCAACATTTTGAACGTCGGCCGTTACAAATTAGGGGCAGCCACGTTGGGCGGAGCGCGCCAGACGCTGCGCAATGCCGTGCGTTATGGAAAGCAGCGCATGGCCTTCGGCAAGCCCATCACCACTTTCGGCCTGGTGCAGGAGAAAATCGCCGATACTGCCGCCGGCATTTTCGCCGCAGAAGCGCTGGTCTATCGCGTTGTCGGCGCCATTGACGCGGCCCTTGCCACACTCGCCTCCGACGCGCCTGCAGCCGACGTGCAAAAGCGCATCGAGGACTACGCCGTCGAGTGCTCGATTGTGAAGGTGTGGTGCTCGGAGATGCTGGAGCGCGCGGTCGACCACTGCGTGCAGATTTACGGCGGTTATGGCTATGTCGAGGAGTACCCCGCGGAACGTTTCTACCGCGACTCGCGCATCAACCGCATCTTCGAGGGCACGAACGAAATTAACCGGCTCATCATTACCGGCTTCATGATGAAGCGGGCGATGCAGGGGCGTCTTGCGTTGCTGCCAGCGATCGCCAAAGTTATGGACGAGGTGATGGCCGGGCCATCGGCGCGCGAAGAAGCCTCGGGCCCTTTGGGCGGGGAAAAAGCTCTGCTGGCCAGCGCGAAAAAGATCGGCCTGTTCTGCTCGGGCGTGGCGAGCCAGAAATACCCAACCAATCTTCAGGATCAGCAGGAGATCATGGGCGCGCTTGCCGATATTCTCATTGAAATCCTGGTGATGGAATCGGCCATTCTGCGCGCTGAAAAATTTTCCGGCCGCAACAAGACTGCCATTGCCCTGGCTCAGCTCACGGCCGCCCGTTCCTTTCGCATCATTCAGGATTCGGCCGAGCGCATTCTCGGCGCCATCGCGGAAGGGGACATGCTGCGCACACAGATGGCGATCTTCCGGCGGCTGGCGAAGCACGACCCTGTTAATACGATTGCGATTGGCCGCGCCGTTGCCCAAGAGATCGTCGCCGCGGAGCGCTACGTACTATGAGGATTCACTGAAGTCATTCCTGTTTATGGGCGGTCCCGGAGAGGAACAGGGTCCAGTTGTGGCCATCCTGCGAAATCTCAGATCGCATGGAATAATCCGTCGCCGAAATGATCGTCATTGTGTATCGCACGGTTGCAGGCTTACCGCCAAACTTCGCTGGATGCGTCCAGACCCAGCCAGTGGCGCTCGGATTTCCTGTGGAGACTTCCTTGCTTCCGTCGCTGTTGAAGCCATAGTACGTGTACAGCCCTCGTTCATGGTCGTAGCCGAGAATCGATAACGTCGCGTCGTCGAGCAGTGCTCCGCCGTACTTTTCGTGCTCTACAAGATAACAGCCCCCCTCCATCCATTCGAGCTGTGAACTGCCGGTGAACTTCCCGCCTGGACCCATCACCCCAGGGACCAGCTCACCTACCAGACGCCATTTACCGGCCAAGTAGTCGAGTTTGTGCGCTTCGGGACACGGTTTCGCGGCAGCCTCCTGCGCGCACAAACCCAGGGGCCATGCCAGCAGGAAAACCAGGCAGATATGCGTCATTCTCATAGCTCAACCTTACGTGAGTCGCCACTTACTGCGAGAAACGTTTGTTCAACGCGCCTCAGGCCCCGCCAGCAGCAGGCCTTCTACCAGCGCCAGCCACTCGTCTTTGAGCGCGGCGCGATAAAACATTCTCCCAGCGCGGCCATACCAGTAGTCCGCATTCGATAATGAACCTTCTTTGCGATGCAGATAGGCATGAACGGCCATGCCCTCGGTGCTCGCCAGCTGATCAACCAGGTCGTGAGCCCGCGCCCATTCCCCCTTGGAATCCCACCACAACGCGGTCAACGGGGCACAGAACTCCTGCGGCGGCTTATCTAATGCCAGCGATTCGTGAAACTTACTCCGCGACATGATCCAACGTACCGCCTCCGTGCGGCAGAGCCATTGTCACCTACTGCAGAATTAATTTCCCGATCGTCGCCAGCTGCATGTTCGACGTGCCTTCATAAATCGAGCCGATCTTGGCGTCGCGATAGAACTTCTCCATCGGGTAATCGCGGACGAAGCCGTAACCGCCGTAAATCTCCACCGCCTTGCTGGCGACTTCCTCGGCAACCCGCGACGCAAACAGCTTGGCCATCGCGGCTTCTTTGACGAACCCCACGCCGGCACACTTCATCCGCGCCGCGTTATAGACGAGCATGCGCGTTGCTTCAATCTGCGTGGCCATCTCCGCCAGCATAAACTGCACGGCCTGAAATTCGGCGATGGCTTTGCCGAACTGCTTCCGCTCTTTGCTGTATTTCACTGCCAGCGCCCATGCCCCTTCCGCCAGCCCGAGCATCTGCGCGGCAATGCCGATGCGCCCTTCGTTCAGGGTCTCGATGGCAATTTTGTAGCCCTTGCCGAACTCGCCAACTACATTTTCCGCGGGCACGCGGCAATCGTCGAGCAATAACTCGCATGTCGACGAGGCGCGAATCCCCATCTTGTCTTCCTTGTGCCCGACCGCAAAGCCCGGCGTACCGCGCTCGACCAGGAAAGCAGTGATTCCGCGATAGCCGGCTTCCGGCTGCGCATTCGCGAAGACCAGAAACAGGTCGGCTTCGTTCGCATTTGAGATCCAGAGCTTGCGCCCGCTCAGGACAAACCCGTTGCCATCACTCCGGGCCTGGGTGGCGAGGGAAAACGCATCCGATCCCGATCCCGCCTCGCTTAGCGCATACGCGCAGACCGTCTTCTCCGCCATGAGCGGAATCCAGCGCCGCTGCTGCTCTCGATTTCCCCAGCGCAGCAGCGCATTCACGGCCAGCGTGTTCTGGACGTCGACGATCACGGCCACCGCGGGATCGATGCGGGAGATCTCCTCGACCGCCAGCACTGCGCTGAAGAACGATGCGCCCGCTCCACCCAGTTCCAGGGGCGCTTCAATCGCCATCAGCCCCAGCTTGAAGAGATGCGCTAGGATGCTCGCGTCGAGCTTCTGCGCCTCGTCCATCTCGCGCACGCGCGGGGCAATTTCCTGCTGGGCAAATTGGCGAACGGTGTCGCGCAGCATCGCTTCTTCTTCGGTGAGCGTGGTCAGCGGTGGAATCGCTTCGGTGGCTGGTTCGGTTTCGGGCATTTGTGGTCCTCGCAGTGCGGCCCCTGGGTTGGGTCTGCTGCACCAAAACCTGAGCGTACCCTGGCTGGGTTACGTTACGCCATCTTTGCAGGGATTCTTTCAGGCGCAAGGGAGACCCGCGACCTATGCCGAGCCACACACATGACTGTTTCTGGAAAGAATCGCGCTGGACAGAGCCTCGCGAACAGGTTCGAAACTGTGACGCGTTGAAGGGTACGCTGCTGTTCAGCGTTCGACGCCCGCCTCGGCAAATTCCTTCGCCGGATCGGCACTCAGATCGTCCAGCGTGACTGCCGGCCGGGCTTGCGCGTAACCCGGCATTACTCTCAGCCGTTTCAGAATCTTCCGCGTCAGACCCGTCAGCGGAAGCTCCGGCAAGTCCATCAGCGGAACCCACGCGCGGTCGCCAACTCCCCGCGCCAATATTTTTTGCTCATTCATATTGAGCCCATACACCGTAACGTAGTAGTTCGTGTTGGTGATGGAATGACGCACCGTCAGCAGGAGCATGTCCTCGCTCTCCTGCCCTTCTTTCACAGATGGCAGCTCCCACATGTTGGGCATTTGGGTGGCGTCCGGTGGACGCCGCTGGAGCAGAACCTCCGCCTTAGGCCACTGCCGCCGCTGGACCAGCGCCAGAGCGGTCTTGCGACTCAGCATCTTTTTGGCGCGCGGCACGGCATGTTCTCCACGCGTCACGCATCCCTCGCGAATCGGACATGCAAGGCAGATCGGTCCCTTCGGCAGGCAAACCGTTGCGCCCAGCTCCATCATGGCCTGGTTGAAATCCCCCGGCCGCTCCGGATCAACCAACTGCTCAGCAGCCCTGCGCAGTTCACCGCTGCGTGCCACTCCCGGTACCGGTTCATGGCCGAAGTAGCGGGTCAGCACCCGTTCCACATTGCCGTCTACAGCCGCTACAGGCTCGCCAAACGCGATGCTCGCCACAGCCGCCGCGGTATAAACCCCCACGCCAGGCAACCGGCTCAACGTAGCCGCCGTTCTCGGAATCTCGCCCCCGCCCTCGGCCATTACCGCTCGCGCAGACTCGTGCAGCGCACGCGCCCGGCGGTAGTACCCAAGCCCGCTCCACAACGCCAGCACTTCAGTCTCGTCGGCCTGGGCCAGCGACGCCAGCGTCGGGAACCGCGCCATGAATCGCGTGTAGTATTCGATTACCACTGCAACGCGCGTCTGCTGCAGCATCGTCTCCGACACCCAGATGGCATAGGGATCGCGCGTCTGCCGCCACGGCAGGTCCCGCGCATTTTCGTCGAACCACTGCAACAAATTTTGACGGAATTCCACGTCTTCCTGTCTTACGGCCATTGAACGATTGTAGGTTTGATTCCAGCTACTTTTGAGCCATTCGGCAATCCCACAAAAGGCTTAGCATCTGTCCAATTACTCCCGTCTCCTTCCTGTGCACCCTTTTCGGGCACCCCGGCCTCATCCTCTGCCCGCCCGACTCTTTGGCCGGGCCATCCTGTACTCTGAACGGTTGCCGCATGGAATCCGACTCCTTTATCCGCCGCCTACCCAAAGCCGAGTTGCATCTCCATCTCGAAGGCACAGTCACTCCGGAAACCCTGGTCGAGCTCAGCGCCCGCCACGACGCTTCGCCCCTGAATCTCGATCAGGCCCGCGTTCTCTACCACTACACCGATTTCAGCGGCTTTCTGATGGCCTTCAAGGCGGTCACCGAGCACCTTCAAACCCCTGACGATTACGAACTCATCACCTGGCGCATGCTCGAGCTCCTTGGCCGCCAGGGCGTCGCTCACGCCGAAGTCTACGTATCTGTCGGCGTCATCTATTTCTGGGGTCGATCCGAATTCGAACCCCTCTTTGCGGGCATGGAGCGGGCACGCATCCGCGCCGAGGCCGAGCTCGGCATCTCCCTTTACTGGATCTTCGACGCCGTTCGCCACTTCGGTCCCGAAGCAGCCGCCCGCGTGTTCAGAAAGGCTGCACAGCTGCGCCCCCAACATCCCTCCATCATCGGCATCGGCATCGGCGGCGACGAGCGCCGCGTGGGCGCCGAGCCTTTCCGTGACCTTTACGCCGAGGCTCGTGACGCCGGCCTCCGCCTCACCGCCCACGCCGGTGAATCCGCCGGGCCGGAAAGCATCTGGGGTGCGCTCAATATTGGGGCTGAGCGGCTGGGCCATGCGCTTTCGGCGATTTACGATCCCGAGCTGATGGGCCTCCTTGCTGAGCGCCAGGTCCCTCTGGAAGTCTGCGTGACCTCGAATCTCCGCACCGGCTGCTGTGCCCACCTCGACGACCATCCCCTGCGCCGTTACTTCGACTCGGGACTCATGGTCACCCTCAACTCCGATGACCCGGCCCTCTTCGCGAGCGATCTCCTCGACGAATACGTCAACGCCCAAAACCACTTCGGCTTTACCGAGGAGCATCTCCGCGAGCTGGCTGCCAACTCCATTGAGGCGAGCTTTCTTCCGCCCGATCGAAAGGTAATGCTACTGCGGTGCATCGAATCACTCAAATGATGTATGGTCCGTGCAGATGCGCAGCGGTATAACACAGGCACCGTGAGCTCCGGTGCAACCTGCGCTATCATGGAGCCATGGCGCTGTGGGGAATGCGCATGTGCAGGACTGAAACTTTTGGAAATAGCGATTCGGTGGAATCCTTGGCTTCTGAATCCTCCAACTCGTCATCTGGCGTTTTGCGCGCCATCGGCTGGACTTCGGTCGCGCTTGGTGTGACTGCCCTTGGCCTCTATATCGGCCGTGAGCTGAGGCTGCGTTACAAGTTCAATCGACGCACTCCGACGGATTTCTTCTCCCACGCGGGCGAAGAGATGGGCGCGGAATTTGGCGTGGGCATCTGAAGTCCCGCGGAGAACGCACCAATTCGAATGTGTTCCCTGTTGCCTTTTCCCTGTTCCCTGGCTTCTTAGCGGGTTCTGTCCACCAGGTAGCGCGCCACCGCCTTCAACCCTTCCGCCGATTCGGCATACGGCTCCAGCGCCGCAAACGCTTCGTTGATCAATCGGGTCGCGTCTTTCCGCGAAGCTTCGACTCCAAATACCGCCGGCCACGTGGCCTTGTCGCTCGCTACATCCTTACCCGCCGTCTTTCCGAGGTGCTCGGAGTCCTGCGTCATATCCAGTACATCATCCACAATCTGGAACGCCAGTCCTGCCTTCGTTCCGAACTCTGTCAGCGCCCTGGCATCCTCGGCGCCGGCGCCGCCGTAAACTCCGCCCGCCACAATGCTCACACGGATCAGCGCTCCGGTCTTCGCTCGGTGGATCGCGGCAACACTCTCCGCCGTCGGCTTGGTGTGCTCGCCTTCAAGATCGAGCACCTGCCCGCCAATCATCCCTTCCACTGTGCCTGTCGCCTCGGCGATCAGACTCACGATCTTCACCACGCGATCCGGTGCGCACTTCATCCGCGCCAGCGTCTGGTAGGCCAGCGTTTGCAGCGCGTCCCCCGCCAGAATGGCAATGGCTTCTCCATACGCCACGTGGCAGGTCGGCTTGCCGCGGCGCAGATCGTCGTTGTCCAGGGCCGGCAGATCGTCGTGGATCAGCGAGTAGGTATGCAGCATCTCGATCGCCGAGCCCAGGTCCTCGATGCCCCGCGGCAACCCTGTAGCACCGTGCGCGAAGCTGATGGTCCGTGCCGCCTCCATCGCCAGCACCGGGCGCAGACGCTTGCCACCCGCAAACACGCTGTGCCGCATCGCCGCGTGAATGGACGCGGGCGTCGCGGTCGCCGGGGGCAGCAGCCGCTCCAGAGCGGCATCGGTGCGCTTCACACCCTCACGCAGAATTTCCTGGACCTCAGCCCGCATCTCGATCATCGTATCGGAACTTCCCTCGCCTTTCGCCGGTCGGCCTTCGCCTTTCCAGCCAGGCCAATGCCAGTGTAATCGCCAGCGCGGCCAATGAAACCCCGTCTCCGGCCCATTGATCGCTTGTCCTCCGCCAGCGGACGTCGATCTCGTTCGCACCCGCTTTCACCGGGATGACCATCAGCCCGTCGCTCCGCTGCGCCCGATCACGTACCTCGACTCCATTGCGCATGACCTGCCACGCCGGGTAATCCATCAGCCGCAGTACCGCATATGTTGCACGCGGACTGTTCACCATCACGGATCGGCGCTCGGTATCCCAGCGCCCAATCTTCACTTCGCTCGCGCTCTCCTGCAAAGTCGCGCCGCCTGATTCGGCCAGCTCCGCATTCGGCGAGCTCAGTATGGAAACCGCAGGCAGCCCCGGTTGAATCTCGCCATTGTCCGCGCCCTGCGGTGTATATTCGTCCGTGCCCTCGAATCCGCGCGCATGAAACGCCGCTACCTGCGCGGCGACGTTGTCCTCCTCATCGCACGGCTGCCAATACAACGCCGCAGCCATCACAGCCATCCCGCCCGCCAGCAGCAGAGTCCCCGCAGCCCGCACCGCGATGGCTCGCCTGGTCGTCGCTTCCCCTCGCAGTGCAAGCCCGACCAGAGCCGCAACAACCATCCCCAGCACCAGCATCCATCGCCACGGAAACTGGAGGTACTTCAGCTCTGGAGTCAGCCGCCATGCGAGGTCGCTCCATCGTTGCTGAAGAATGCAAACGGCGGCGCCCACGACCACAAGCGGCATCCAGAGCGGGTTCCGCCTCTTACGGGACACCAAGGCTGCCGCCACCACCCCAAGCATCAGCGCCACGACAATCCAGGAAACCGTCCGCAGCACCTGGTTGTGGTAATTCAGATTGAACAAATCGTCCGTTGAGACATTCGGCCCCGGCAGCTTTGCAAACCCAAACAGAAAGCTGTCCTCGACGCGCATCAGCGGCCCGATTGCCCGCCCAATCGCCACCCACCGCTGCTCATAGAACGCCGGAACCAGCCAGAACCCCGCGAGCGCCAACCCCAGCAGCGCGCCACCGGCAGCGCGCCCCACCAGCCGCCAGGTTCGTCGCTGCACCGCCGCAACCAGCACCAGAACCACGAGCAGGTAGCAGCCCATGACGGCCGCCGGAGCATTCGTAAGCCAGATCGCCGCCACGGTGAGCGAAAGCGGAATGAGAGCACGCTTCTCCCGAATGCCATACAGCACCAGCAGCGGTATCCAGGTCGCCGCCAGCAGCTCGGCCATTGCTCCGCGCTCGTACAGAACGAACAGCATGTAGGGATTGACCACATACAGGCAGGCCGCCAGGGTCGCGTTGTCAGCGGCGATCCACTCGCGGGCCATGGCGCGGAAGCTGAAGCCGGCACCGAGGAGCGCAATCAGGGCGAACGCCAGCGGGATCCAGCTCCACGGCAGTACCGCCCCCAGCACCCCCCCCCACAGCCAGCTGAGCGGGGGATAAAAGACAAAGCGCGGCTCGCCAGCCAGAAAATTGGCAGACCCGGCCCAGTGCGGATAGACAACGCCCTGGCGCCAGTGCGCGGCCACTTCAAGCCAGTTTTGCAGATGAAAATCGAAGTCCTGGCCGCAAGATGTTCCGCGCCAGGCGAGGGGCAGAACGGCTATGCCGACCACCGCCAGCAGGAGCGATCGCCTGCGCCTCGCGCGGGTCGCGTCGCTCGCCGGACTCGCCGGAAAACGGAACCAGAACCTCACCGTTTCAGGGCTCAAGCCGCAGCGTGTGCGCCGTCGCCGCCGCTACCGCCTGCTTAGTAAATGGCAGGGCAAAGGTTTTGCCGTTGTACCAGTAAGCCCACTGGTCGCGGTAGTACGGGCTCAGCGGGTCACCCGACTCGCCCATGGTGATGTCCTCGGTGGCCGCATCCACGTTTGACCAGTCGATCGTGAAACGCTGCGATGGTCCAAACGACCGTCCCACCTGTTTCACCGTCGATGTGTCGCCGGACTGCGGCAGCACTCCTGTCCCGGTCCAGTCTTTGAACCACGGCAGCAAACCGAAGAGCGGGTGCTCCACATCCACCGGATGCGAGTAGCCATACCGCCATTGCCGCAGATCGCCGGGCGCGCCACCCTGCGCCAGGCCCTGGCGCACCATGTCCGCCAGAAAATCGTCCCAAGTCGCGTACTGCGGTGGAAGCCACGCCGCCGGCTCATGCATCAATATCTGCTCACCGGCGAAGAGGCTCTCCGCCCAGTGGTACTCCGACCACTCTTCGCCGAGTTTCGGCTTCAGCAGCATGGAATAAAGCGCCTTTTTCGCAGCCGCCACAATGGCCGCCGGCGCTGAGTCCACCGTGACCGCGCCATCCCACGACCGCAAGAGGTCCGCCGCCTGGCGCAGCCGCGCGTCGGTGTTCTTCGCGTGATCGATCCCATACGCAAGGCGCTGCGCAATCTCCTGATCGAGCTCGGAATAGACGTCGGTCTCGAGGGTCAGCATGTCCTGCTGGGTCAGTTTGCTCTTTGGACCGAGCCATTTCCAGATGCGCTCGTTGCGGTACGGATCGGCCCACTCGAGGGTGATTTTGGGGCCGTCGGCGGCCGAGCTTGTGGGATTCTGATTTGCTGGGGTCTGACTTGCCTGGTTTTGTGAAGCAGGGTTCTCAGCAGCAGGGCTCGCCGTTGACGAACCAGCAGCCGCGCCCTGACTCGGCGGATTGGGATTCGCCGTCACACGCGCATTCGCCGTCGCCAGAATTCCGCCCGGCGGATCGAAAGCCGACGGCATCTCATCGAGGCCGATATATCCCAGCCACTCATGCTGGCCATCCACGATCGGCACGCCCGCCAGTCCGCCCTGCCGGACCGGAATGAATCCGATCGCCTGGTATCCGATGTGTCCCTGGTCGTCCGCATAGACCACGTTCTGCGTGGGACCCCACCACTGGCGAAGCGCGCTCCGAAATTCCGTCCAGTTCGACGCGGCATTCATCGCCAGCAACGGATAGCCGCTGGCCTTCGGATCGTAGACCGTCCATCGCAGAGTCAGCACGCGCTTCTCGCCAGGGATAAGCGGGGTGATCACCACTCCGTTCGCCGTGCGCGCCACCTCCGCGGTCACATCCTTCCCGCCGCGCACGTGGATCGTCTCCCGGTTGTGCTCCATGGGGTGCCAAGCGCCGTCCGCTCCCTGGTACTGATCCTGCCCGTTGACCCGCTGTACATAAATGTCCTGCGTATCGCCGTAGAGGGCGGTGAATCCCCATGCCACATGCTCGTTGTGCCCCGCCACCACCAGGGGAAGCCCCGGCACCGTCACGCCAGCCGCATGCAGGCCCGGCGCCTTCAGATCGTTCTCGTACCAGATATTCGGAATTTCCTGCTCGAGATGCATATCGTTCGAGAGCATTGCCTGGCCGCTTGCCGTTCTCGATCCGGCCACGACCCACTCATTCGACCCCGGCGTGCACCCCAAACAACCGTCATCCTGAGCGAAGCGCCGGAGGCGCGCAGTCAAAGGACCTGCATTTCCGCCCCTTTGTAAGTAGTCCAAAAACGCCGCCCCGTCCTGGGTTTCATCGAGCGGCACATCCGGAATATTCTGCTGCGGCGCGGTGATCGGGGTTTCGGTGGTGATCGGCGGGCGGTCGCGCCACGAGCCTGTGGGATATAAATCAGCCGCCAGGGTTGGCCCGAGGCGCGCCGTGATCTGCTCGCGCTCCAGCTTCTCCTGCCAGTGCTCGTCGAGCATCTGCACCATGCTCATCACCACCAGCATGGAATCGACCGGCTGCCACGGCTTTGGCTGGTACATCAGCAGACGAAACTCGGCTGGGAGACGGTCCTCGTGCGCGCCGATGAATGCATTCACCCCGCGCGCATAATCGTCGAACAAGCGGCGCTGCTGATCGTCGAGAGTGGCGGTGAGCCGCTCCGCCGTGGCTCGCATGGCGAGGATTCGCTGCTGGCGATCGTGTTCTACGAGCTTTGAACCGAGGATCTCGGCGGCCTCGCCTGCCGCCATCCGCCGCGCCATGTCCATTTGCCATAGCCGGTCCTGCGCGGTCACATATCCCTGCGCAAAAAGCAGGTCGTCGAGATTGGCTGCCTCAATATGCGGAACGCCGTGCTGATCCCGAAGCACCGTCACCGGCGCGCTTAGTCCTGGCGTGAGAAGGTTGCCGTCGAGCTCCGGCAGGGAAGACTGCATCTTGTGTTTGAGCCACACCCCGCCGGTCACCACCGCGGCGGCGACGGCGAGCAGAAGGAGGAGCAGCAGGACAACGAGCACGCGCAGCACCGGATGCCGCCGCTCCTCGCGCGCTTCGACGTCGACACTTCGTCCGAGAGCCATTCGGGATTATTGTCGCAGAAGAACGGCTGGGCGCTGGGAGCGGGGAGCTGGGCCCGCTCCTGGTGACCTGGTCCTGGCTCCGGGCTTCGGGCTGGCCGCTACATCGATCCCTGCTGCGGGCGGCTCGCCGGCGGGATGATTCCGTTCATCCGCAGATAGACGCACATCTGGCCGTAGTGATCCATGCTGTGCATGATCATGAAGGCTACATCCGAAGTCCGCGTGATCTTCCAGTTCGGAGGAAGACCCGGCACGCTGCTGAAGGCATTGTCGGTTGTCAGCGAGTTGGCGACGGCGTGGGCATAGATGTAGGAGTCCTTCAGGGCCTTGACGAGTTCGTCCTTAGTCTTGAGGCCTTCGAGGGTTTTGGGATCGACGGCACCCGGGACGCCGCTGGCCTTGAGAAGCTGGTAGTTGGCCTGGGCGAGGTGTTTGACCTGCTGGCCAAAGGTGCGAACGGTCTTGAATTCGCCGGCGGTGGGGACGAAGTCGTATTTGTCGGCGGGCATGGCTTCGGCGGCGCTGACGACTTCCATTTCGGTCAGGCTCAGCAGCGCGCCCATGGAATCGGCAGGCGAGTAGGAGGACGGGGCGGCGGGGGCGGCGGCGGCCTGCCCATTTTGAGCAAATAGAAATGCTGGTGAAACCAGCACGGTACAAACTGCCAGAATCATGCCTCGGCGTGCTTGCATAGGGAGTCTCCTCGGAGCGGCTCTCGACCGCGCTGCAAGCCTACCAGAATGGCTACGGAAAGGTGTCAAGGCAGCGGCCTTGCTTCTAAACTGAATCTATGAACGACCCTGGTCGCGTCCTGATCGGCATTGGCCTGCTTATGGCCGCAGTGGGCGCAGTCGTCCTTCTGCTCGGAAAAAACGGGCTTCCGCTGGGCCGTCTGCCCGGCGACCTGACTTGGCGCGGTAAACACGCAATCGTCTATTTCCCACTGGGGACTTCCATCCTGCTCAGTGTGGCATTGTCGCTGGTGTTTTGGCTGCTCTCGCGGTGGGGAAAGTAGCTTCACTTTTGACATCCGATGATTGATGCTTGATGATTGATGCATGAGGACGACGCTGGCCATCGACGACGACGTTCTGGCGGCGGCCAAGGGTCTTGCCGAGAGCGAGGGAAAGAGCGTCGGCGAGGTCATCTCGGGGCTCGCCAGAAAAGGTCTCGAACCACCACAGAGGCGCTTTCGAACCCGTAACGGAGTTCCCTTGCTCCCCAGGCGTCCTGGTGGGAAGCCAGTGACTATGGAGATCGTGAATCGCCTGCGCGATGAGTGGCCATGAGGTTTCTGCTGGATGTCAATGTGCTGATCGCTCTGATCGATGACCGGCACATTCACCACGGAATCGCGCATCGATGGTTTGGTACTGCCGGTCGCAAAGAGTTTGCGACTTGTCCTTTCACGCAAAACGCGGTTTTGCGGATCCTGAGCGGTCCGGGCTACTCAAATTCCTTTGGAACGCCTGCGGTCATTTCTGAGATGCTGTCCCAATTTTGCGCCCTGCCCGGACACGCTTTCTGGCCAGACGATATCAGTCTTCTGGATTCCGCTGAGATCGAGCGTTCCCGTCTCCTTCACTCCGGCCAGGTCAGTGATACCTACCTTCTTGCATTGGCCTCAACACATGGAGGCCAGCTGGCGACTTTCGATCGCAGGCTTGTCGTGAGTGCGGTACGGAATGGGGCCGCCGCTCTTCACGTGATTCGCTGATCGCCATCTCCAAGTACAAAAAAAGGGCCCCTCGGGGTGAGGGGCCAATCTGCCTTGGTTCTCTCGTTGTGTGAGAGCTCTTTTGCGCCTGCCTTCTTAGTGAGGCTGAGCCGTTGGTTGCGACGCAGTACCCTGAGGGGAGGGCTGCGCGGAATTCTTACTGCGTCGCGCCAATCGGTGAACTGCCATTCGGCGAGTTCAAGGCTGCTAAACTGTTTGCCATCAGGCTCACGCGTACCACACTACCCGGCTTCGCTGCGGAATTGTCATCCGAGCTGACCGGCGCGTTGCCCATGGCCACTTCGTGAATCCTCCACACCGGGATTTGGTGTTCGGCCAGATACCGGACCACCGCTTCCGCCATGTGCTGCGAACTCTCCATGCCCACCGTACCCCGTGAGCGCGAGTACCCTTCCACTTCCACCACGTAACCCTTCTGCCCCTGCAGCTGGCTCACAACCTGATCCAGGGCTTCCTTCGCCTTATCGTTCAGGACAGTTTGTCCGGGACGGAAGTGGATGTCAGTGTTCGTGATCGGGTGATACTGATCCAGATTCGCAACCGTCTGACCCAACTGGGCCGTTTTGTCGCTCGCCTGCTGCGCGGTCTGCTGCGCCTGCCCGGCTGTCGTATTTGCTGCGGAAGCTACCTGATTTGCCTGGTCCGCCGTGGTCTGGGCGGCGTGAATGCCGTTCTGCGCCCGCTGATCGACATCCTTAATATCGGACGCGTTCTTCGCCTGCAACTGATCCAGCTCGTTCAGCCGATCCTTTACCGGATCCAGCTGGCGGTTCACCCACTTCTTGCGGGCGAACGGGTTCATATGCCCCCAGAAGCCCTCATTCGACTTCTCGGGGAGCGGGGCCTTGCCTGTTCCAGTCTGCGGATTCTGGCTCTGATCCTGGGGATTGGCGTTCGTCGAAGCGCCCGTTTGAACCTGGGGCTGTTGTCCTGAAGAGGTAGACTGTGCGACCGCTGGCAGACCCAAACTGACCGCAACCAGCAGCACTGTAATCGATCCGGGATTCAATTTCGTTTTCATAGGTTTATTCTCTGTGGATTGAAACTTCGGATGGCTGCAGCGCCCCGTCTTGCACGAACAGTAACAGCACTCGCCGTGCCAAACCGCCAAGCGCTCAACCGCTCCACCGTAAGCACAATTTAATCAGAGATTTGACTTGGATTTTCGCAACGGCTCAGGTTTGCTACAGCCCTGTAAATAACGCACTCTCGGCCCGGATCGGGAAGAAATTACTCGCGCTGGGCACAAGAGGCTTTCTTGCTGCGACCCTCAGGAGCCGGGTGTGACTTCTATGATCCGTATCTCTGGGTAGCTTTGGTTCCAGTCCTGGGCGACATGGTCGAAGATGAGCCGAAACTCCCGCGTCTCCCCGGGCCGGATCGGCGAGGCGCTCACCGGCTGGGTATCGACATAAGGCTGGCGCATCCGGATCAGGTTGAGCGGCATGGTCTCTTTCTGCACAAGCTGGTTCCCGATGTCCCGAAACGCAACCTGCACGGTAATCCCAGTCACGGTCTTTCCGCCCTGATTGCTGACCTGCCCATCGATGTATGTAACCTGCGAACCGACCAAGCTGCCGGCCTGGCTCATTTGCAGATTTGCAATTGGCAGGCGGGCCGCGTAAGGATCGGCCGCCGCCAGTCCAGCGCCTCCCGGGTTGGCCGGCTCGCGATGACGTCCGAGGGTGATCAGCAGCACAAGGACGATGAGAACTACGCCGCCCGCAACGATCCACGGCAGGGGAGAGCGTGGTTCGCGGGGCTGGGGTCCATCGGGTCGAAACATTGCGGGCTCCGAACTCGGCTTCGAGCTGGACTGCGAATTAGGATCCGAATCAGGCACGTTCATCGAGAGGATTGTACCTCTCACGGACATTGGCAAGGGTCGCAGGCGAGCAGTGCATTCGGCGCGAGCATGAAGCGCTGGCAATCTGCCGCGCATTCCCTTGCGTACTGTAAGAGGACTGCCTGCGCACGATACCCAGAAGGTAACCATCACGGCACACCGATGGCGGAATTAAAAATTATTTCCTCACGCCCCGAGTCATGCTTGCCGAAAAATGAGTCTAAGCAAACAAGTTCAAATCCCCCCGCGAGGCCGTATGCATATCTATCCGGAAACACCCTATAAGGAGCCGAAGAGCTCGAGTCGTAAACAGGATTACGCCTATCGCATCGCGGCCGCCGCAGCGGCGCTCTTCCTGCTGCTGACGTGGCTCACCGCATAAACGGGCCCGATTCGCACGGACTTGTACCCGCAATCCAGCGCGAAAAATCCTGCGCAAACGGGCTGTTCAAATGATCCAGTTCTGACTCGATCAGCTGGCTGGCTCCTTGACGGCTTCCTGAATGGCTGGTTCCGTGACGGTTGGTTCCGTCAGGGGCTGGTGCTTCGCAGCTTCGCGTGCCAGAGCGCGGCGCATGAGCACTTCCAGTGCAGACTTGTTTTCTGCGTATTCCGAATCCGTGATCTTTGCTTCCAGCCGGTCGGTCTCAAGCTGAAACAGTTCGTCCTTCAGCGCTGCCAGCATTTCCGGCGTACTCCCGCTTTTTTGCGCTCCATTCGTCGTTGTCAGCCCATTCGCTGGTGTCGCCGCTGCGACAACATGCGCTGTTGTTCCCGCAACCATTTCCGCCCGTATTGTTGTCGCCCTCACCCCTGCCGGCAAAATCGATGTGAGCGGCGAAGGTTCAGCTTCGACCGTACCCATAGCCTGTCCCGGCTTCGACCGCAGCAGAAATGCCGCGGCTATAACCATCAATAAGCCGGCTCCACTCAGGATGTACCATTTGTACTTCTGGAGCGGATCGGGTGTGCCAATCGGCACCGCGCCCGCTACGCCCCCGCCGGGTCCGTTGGTCTGCGCAGCGGGCTGATCGGAAGCGCCCTGGTCTCCGGCCAGGCCCATTCCCTGACCACCCTGACCCGGAGCACCCTGGCCCATCCCATTTGCCGCACGCTGCCCGTCCTGCTGTTCTCGGGGCATAGAACCCGTTCCCGAAACCGTGAACGCGAGCGGCGCAAGCGGCGTCACATTCGTCGCCAGATACGTCTGCACTCCGGGCCCGCTCGCATCCGCGCCAAGGGCTTGAAAATTTTGCCCCCCCTCGAAGCTCATGCTCTTCGGCAACATCACCGCGACGTTATCGGTCAGCAGAGTTACCCGCGGGTGCAGCGCCAGTGTCCCGCCATAGGGCAGCTTGTATCCGATCTGGAAGCGCGTCTCGCCCGGCCGCAGCGGGAAGATAAAAGCGTAGTGGCCCCGGTCGGCTTGGGGAACCGGCGCGCTCGACACCGCCATCCCTCCAGGCCCGGTCGCGGTCGCGCCCTCCAGTACGGCATCCTGCGGCAGGTAGAACTCGAAGTTGTGCGCATTCAGCTGTGTCTTCGGCGGCTTTGAGGTGTTCCTGATAAAGAAGCTCTCCGTCACGCTCAGCCCCTGCTGATCCGTCTCCATGCGTGACACATCCGCATACGTGTGAATGCCATCGACTTTCGGCGCCACGTCGAACACATCGATGTTCACCACGGAGGTATTCGGCGGCACGGGCCCGTAATAGGACGCCTTCTCATGCTGGACCTGCACCAGGTGCATGCCGGCGTTGTCCGGAACGTCAAAGGAGTAATGGCCCCTCGCGTCAATCGTCGTCCGCGCCGACTCCGTCATCGCCTGTTGCAGGTCGAGGAGCACCGCGGTATCACCAGCCGCGGGCTTGCCCGTCGTGCGGTCGGTAACCGTGCCGGAAATCGTCGCCGCACTCAGCGAGAGCGGCAGAACAAAAGTAGCGAAAAATGACAATTGAGAGAGCAGCTTCATAGAGTTCCATTCTTATTGCAGAAAATCAGCCGAGACGCGGCGCGAAGGCATCCGACTCCAGAAGGTCGATCTCGGCCACGGTCTCGGCAGCCTCGTTCTCCAGCATCGCCCGCTGTGCGGCATAGTCCTCTTCCGGATACTTCCCGGCACGATACTCGAAGTTCAGATCCCGCAGGTTCTCGTACAGCACTTCTCTCCGCTCCCGGAGGTACTCGACGCGAGTCTTCGTGTGCTGCGCCTCCACCCGGCGCTCCGGCCAGAATACATAGAGGAACGTCGTAATCAGCAGCAATGCACAGGCTAGCGTCGTCATATCTCCGTCTCCCGTCGAATTCTGTCTCTCAACTCCAACGACGCCGGATCATCCGCCACCGCGGGCATGGCCACCGTGCGCAGTCTCCACTTCCGGACCAGCATGAACGTGCCCGCCAGGCCGAACAGCAAAAGGCCCGGAGGCACTACCCAGGCAAGGATATTGAAGCGCGTCAGCATGGGGGCGGCCAGAGCGGTGGGGCCATATTTTTCCTGAAAAGCCGCCAGCACCGCATCGTTACCTTCCCCGCTGGCAATCGCCGCCTTCAGTTCGCCCAGCATGCGGTCGGAATCCGGACAGCCCACATGGTTGCACTCGATCAGAATCTCGCTGCATCCGCACACGCACATCAGCTTGTGTCCGAGATCGTTGTAGCGCGTCTCGGTGTCTGCCGAACCCAGCGTTGCAGCTCCCAGCACCACCAGGAGAGGCAGCAGCGCAAATCGGCTCATGCGGCGCATCAATCTCCCGCCTTCCCCGCCGCAACCACCTCAGGCGCAACCACCACGCGATGCCGCTGCGCCGCAATCGCCGCGCTGATATTCGGCGCCAGCGCTATGAGGGTGCCCAAAATCGTCACGATGAGCCCAATCCAGATCCAGGCCACCAGCGGATTCAGAAACGCCTTGATCACCGGCTGCCCCGTCGCTGGATCCTTGCCGGCATAAATGATGTACAGATCCCATGCCAGCGTCGAGTGATTGGCAACAATGGTCGAAGGCTGCTGGCTGGCCGCATAAATACGCAGCTCCGGCGAGAGCTTCGTCACCAGATGGCCGCCGCGATACACATTCAGCAGCGCAAATTCCGTGTCGTAATTTGGATTCGAATCCTGCGAATAATCCATGCACTCAATCGTGTAAGGACCCAGCATGAAAGTCTGCTTGTAATTCATCGTCTGTTCGTGGCTCTGATTGAACGCCTGCCCGCTAATCCCGATGAAGATGAGCACGATCCCGAAGTGAACGATGTACCCGCCGTAACGCCGCGTATTGCGCCGCGTTAGCTGCACCATCGATGTGAGCAGGTTCTGTCCGGATTTCTGCTGAATCACCTTGCCGCCACGCCAAAACTCCGCAAAGATCGCCGTGATCACAAATGCCGCCATCGCCAGCGTCACCCACGCATAGAATGCGCCCTGCTCATCGGTGGTGAATATCGTCCAAGGATGCACGCCCAGGGGGATGATGGCGATCGCGACGACCAGGCCGACTATCGCCGGCAGTTTGAAGTTTTTCGCGATACTGCGCACCGAAGTCGACCGCCAGGCAAGCAGCGGGCCTATGCCGGTCAGAAACAGCAGGAAGACCCCAATCGGGACCGCCACGCGGTTATAAAACGGCGCGCTCACCGTGACGCGATTGCCCTGCACATACTCCGACAACACGGGGAAGAGCGTTCCCCACAGCACTGTGAAGCAAGCCGCCAGCAGCACCAGGTTGTTGAACAGGAAGCTCGACTCGCGCGAGACCAGCGACTCCAGCTTGTGCTCCGACTTCAGATGATCGCGGTTCAGAATGTAGGTGAACAAACACACCGCCAGCACGATCATCAGAAACACCCAGAACCAGGTGCCGATGGCGGACTGCGCAAACGCATGCACCGAACTAACCAGCCCCGACCGTGTGAGCAGCGTGCCAAGAATCGCCAGCATGAAGGTCGAAAAGATCAGCCACACATTCCAGCTCTTCATCATGCCGCGCTTTTCCTGCATCATGACCGAATGAAGAAAGGCGGTGCCCGTAAGCCACGGCATCACCGAGGCGTTCTCGACGGGATCCCAACCCCAGTAGCCGCCCCACCCGAGCACCGAATACGCCCAGTGCATACCGAGGAAGATCCCCACCGTCAGAAACAGCCAGGTCACCATGGTCCAGCGGCGCGTGATGTGGATCCACTTCTCGCCCGGATACCGCATCATGAGCGCGCCCAGCGCAAAGGCAAACGGCACGCTGAAGCCGACGTAGCCCAGGTAGAGCATCGGCGGATGAATCACCATCTCCGGATACTGCAGTAATGGGTTCAGCCCGTTACCGTCGGGAGGGATCGCGCCGGTAACCAGCGAAAACGGCGTCGCAGCCACATTCACCAGCAGAAGGAAGAAGACCTGAATCCCCGCGAGGATCGTCGAAGCGTAGGCGGTGAGTTTGACATCGACCTTGTGCCGCACCCGCAGCACAAAGCCATAGGCCGACAGCAGGAACGCCCATAGCAGCAGCGATCCCTCCTGCCCCGACCACAGCGCCGCGAATTTATAGGCTGCGGGCAGCGCGCGATTCGAGTGTTCCGTAATGTAGGCGACGGAAAAGTCGTTTGTGAACGCGGCCCACACCAGCGCAAAAGCCGCGCACCCGGTGGCAAGGAAGCTCGCAATGCCCGCACGCCGCGCCGTCTCGGCCAGCTTTTCGGGCGATATCCAGCCTCGCCGGCCCACCGCCAGTTGGCGAAGGGCGACCGCCCCTGCGAGCAGGTTGTAGCCGCTCAGTACGAGCGCGATCAGGAGCGAAAAACTGCCGAATGCGGGCATAGGCGTGACTTTCTGATTGTCGCACTTTCCGAGGACTGACGACTGCGCAGACGACTGCCGCGACAGCTAACACGACAACCACGGAACACTCTGATCTTCACGTCGGCGAGCGCAGGGGCGCTGTGACAAATCTCACACGAAGGCAGGCAACAGGCAGTAGGGATGGCCGACTGGGAACTGGGGACTAGCAACTGGGGACTGGGGACTGGGGACTGGGGACTGACAAACTGGGACTGGCACACCGTCGCGCAGTCACGCAGCCGGTCGCGGCAGCCTGTTCCCTACCCCCTTGGCTACTCCCTGCCCCTAAGCCGTTCGCCCTATCGGCTGGCGCGTCAACAGCGATCGCACCAACGCCAGCAAATCGTCCGGAGGAAACGGCTTCAACCGGAACATCACATCGAGATCCTGGTATTCGTCTTCGGCCTCCGCCAGCCCGCTCAGCACCAGCACTGGCAGATCGGGATAACGCAGGCGCAACTGAGCCACAAATTCCGGCCCATTCATCCCCGGCATCAGATGATCCGTTACCACCAGAGCCACGGGCCGCGGCGTTCCCGGCTGATCGAGCATCGCCAGGGCCTGCCTTCCGTCGCACGCAAGAGCTACGTCAGCGCCGGACCGCGCCAGAATTGCTTTCCTGGTGGTCGCCTGAATACAGTTATCGTCCACCAGCAGAATGTCGGCTAGCATCGGGGTCATAGATTCCTTTGCGCTGAAAAAGGTTGCCTTGCCGAACCTGGATATTTCCGGCAATGAAAACCGCCTGAAATACCGCAGAAAACCCTTTTACCTGCCGTTATCTAAAAAGGCAAGAGCGAATGCGGCAATAGCTCTCCCACTTTCGGCACAATCACGTGGATATTCCAGTTCTTCCCTGCCTCTTGTCGGTGATTGCCTTCACACCATCGACAAAATCGGAGTGGCCGGCATCTCCTCGGTCACTCCCGCCCGGGGGCGATGGCCACAAAGAATAACGGCGGAGAGCCCAAAGGGATCTCCGCCGCCAAGAAGTACCGCCGGTTAACTTAGAACGTTACCCGGCCACCAAACTCCATCGCACGAGGGCTGTTTGCCTGGCTGCTCAGCACACCCCAGGTACCCGGAGAATACAAGGCCATGCCGGGATCATAGAACTGCCGGTGGTTGAGCATGTTCGTTGCGATGAACGAGAACTCGAAGGTAGCCGACTCCATGATCCGGACATCCTTCTTGAGCTGTCCATCGAGGTTCCAATAAGGCTGACCCGTGAACGGCCCGTAGCCCGAGTTCTTGGTGTCGATGCCCAGAATCGGTGCCCGAACCTGGTTCCATACCGCAACCGGATCCTTGAACAGATTCACAGGAGTGTTTGACGTTGCGTTTCCAACCATGTTCCCGAACGAATCCGTTCCCCCCGCCACTCCGAAATGCGCGGAGTGCCCTGCGTTGTACTTGCTCGTGAACACGCACTGCTCGTTGTTGAAGTAATCCGCACCGTCGCCCGCACCCCACGACTGCGCATCGGTCTGCGTGTTGCAATAAACCGGCGGTCCCGATCCGGCCGTGAAGATCGGAGCGAAGGTCCAGCCCCCCGCAGCGCGTCCCAGGAATCCGTTCTGTCCTTTAAACCACGGGTCCGACGCCACGATGTACGTGTTGTAAACATACTTCCGGTAGAACGGCTGGTTCCCGTACATCGCTCCCAGGTTATAGGCATCGTTCTGGGTGTATTCGCTCGACGCCTGCACCACGGCTCCTGTGCCCAGCGCCTTGCTGTAGGTGAAGTTGTGCTGCATCGTCAGCCCGTGCCAGCTGCGCGTACCAAAGCTGATAAAGCCGCCGTTGTAGTTGCCGTAACCGGTGCTCGCGTTCTCCGCAACACCGCTGGTGAACTGCCCGCTTGCCCCGTTTGCCTGACCGGGAATGGCTGTGTTCGACATCGTGCGGGGGAAATTGAATCCGCCGCTGTCCAGATCGGACCACAGGCTCCACACAGCCTGGTAAAGCAGGTTTCCTTGTCCGTTTGGACCTTCCTGGTCGAGAACTGCTGCCGTGCAGCTTGAGTAACCATTGCAATAGCCGGTACCGGCCAGTGCCGCCTCGAAGAAGGGCTGCGTTGCAACCGAGTTGATGAAGCTGGTATACGCCGCAGTGCCGGGGGTTGGAATATTGGCGCCGCAGGCTCCGATAGACGTTGCGCAACCGATGTACTTTTCCAGATTTGCATACGCGGTCTGGAACTGTTGGCCGCCCACCGACATCATGTACGGCACGGCGTTCAGGTCCACCGGCTGGTATTCGTGCTGGATGCGCCGCCCGATGTAGCCGACCTCCAGCAGCGACTTCTGCCCGATCTGCCTTTGGATCGTCAGATCGAACGAATCCACCACGTTCGGCCGGAAGTTCGGATCCATCGCTTCGCTGGCCGACCCGGCAATCAGGTTGTAACCGGGATAGGCAGGTTGCGGCAGCGTTGCCGCCGCAGTTGGCAGCGGTGCATTGTTCCCGTCCACCCCGATGCGGAACGCGTTGGCGACCGTCGGATTGGTCGGTCCACAGGCGCCGCTCGAGAAAGCCTGCCGGCACTGTACCGCCTGGATCAGCCCGACGCCGAGCAGCGGCGACAGCACCAGATCCACACCGTTCAGACGCCCGTAGATGCGTCCGTAGCCACCGCGAACCACCGTTGATTTCGAGAAGCTCGGATTCCATGCAACGCCCACGCGTGGGCTGAAAGAGCCATAGAAAGGATCGTATGGATACTTATCGCCCTTCCCTACGTTGTGGACCAGAGCGAACCCAAGTTCCGGGTTGTAAATCCCGCCCTGCTCCGCTGCCAGTTTCCGCTGGTTGAGGAAATCGGCCGACTTTACCGGCTCGTCGGCGGCATCCACCAGAACCGTCTGCTTCCCACCTGCCTCGGTCGGCGGCATCTCCAGCGTCCACCCCATGCCATACGTCAGCGTGAAGCTCGGCTTCATATGCCAGGTATCGCTGAAGTAGACGTTGTAGTACGGAATGGTGCTCTGGTCGAAAGCATGGGTTAGCGGCGGATTGAGCGCAAGATTTGCCCCGCTGCGTGTGTACGCCTGCTGCGCGTCCGTCACAATGCCATATACGGCTGCGGCGTCGCGCTTCGCCGCCGTTGTCGACGGATATCCTCCGCCGATTTCGGACATGTCCACCCGCCCGGAACCCGACGAATCGCCTAACTGGTAGGTCGGCGTGAAGTTGATGCCGCCCCCGTTGTCGCTGCGCTGGTGGTAGTCGAAGTTGTGCTGATACTGCCCGCCGAACTGGAGCAGGTGATTGCCCTTCAGGATCGACACGTTGTCGCTGATGAAGTTATCCTGCCCATCCCAGAACCGGGTCCGAATGCTCTGCGTATTCAGATTGAACGGCGACAGAACATCGGTTGATGTTTCCCCAAAGGGCTCCATCGCCCCGCCAAGTCCTGAGATTTGCGGCGGCGCGTTGTCCGTCCCCCACTGCCAGAAATTGCGCAGGTAGCTGTAGTGGAAATCGTTGGTCGTGCTGGAGTTGATGCTGGTGGTCAGACCCGTGACGAAATACCACGGCTGCTGTGGCCGGGCCGCCGTCGATGTCGGCGTCCCCAACTTATCGCCGGGGAAGAATCCGCCGATATCCACCTGCGACGCATAGGCCTGTGTCAGCTTGTAATAACGGTAGCTCGCGAACCAGTGAAACTTCGAGTTGAAATCATGATCGATGCGCGCAACCCAGTCGTTGCTATTCAGGGGCAGCGACAGATTGCCCCGGAACCCAACCTCGTTCACTCCATCGCACTCCGTACCCGCGATGCTTCCGCATTGGGTAGACGGTGTGCTGTTCGTCTCAGGGATATTTCCCGCCGGCATATACTTCTGCCACATCGCCTGGACCGTGGGGTTGATCCCGATCCCACGAGGGTCGAGAGCCTTCATGTCGTAGGTAACCCCGCCAAACGTCAGCATTCCCGCTTCCATTGCGGGTGACGGCACAGCCCTGACGACCGTCGACGACTGCGGATACCGGTACCCCTCGAAGAAGCCGAAGACATACCACCGGCCGCCCAGCAGCTTGGGCAGGAAGAATCCGCCCGCCTTCGCGCCAAACCGGCTGTAGTGATATTGCGTCAGCGGGAACCCGCTCTGATTGTTGTCCCACGTGTTCGCGTCGAAACCATTGTCGAGATAATACTCATACGCAGCGCCATGCCAGCGATTCGTTCCACGGGGTGTCGCAAACTCCACCTGCGCACCTGCGGAATTGTCGAAGTCGGCTGTCTGGTTCGCCGTATTGATCTTGACTTCTTCCACGCTGTCCTGTGGGGTTGGCATCACGCCCGTCGGGCCAGCCGCCAGAGCGCCGTTCGCCCCCGCCACTCCCGTTGGGTCTCCGGCGAAGCTGCCGGTGTAAACGGCCATGCTGCCGTCCATATCATTCGTGATCTGTCCGCCGTCCAGCAGGAAGGTGCTCTGATCGTTCACCGCCCCCGCCACGCTGCCGCTCGGGTCAACGCCCGGCTGCATCGACGTGAAGGTATTCACATCGTGGTTCAGGCTCGGCAATGACTCGATCGCTTCCTGCGAAATCGTCTGGCCTACTGTCGAGTTGAGCGTCTGCAACTCGGTACCGACGACCTGCACTTCCACCGTCTCCGTGCTGCCGCCCACCTTCAGCTTCAGGTTGAGGGTCAGCTGCGTTCCGATATTGACCTCCTGCCCCTCGGTCTTCGTGATCGAGAAGCCCGATTTGGAGGCGCTCACGCTGTAGGTACCCGGAGGAACGCTCGGAAAGACATATTTCCCGTCGGCATTCGTGGTGTCCGTCAGCTTTACGCCGGCGGTCGCATCGGTCAGTGTGACCGTCGCACCCGGAACTATCGCCCCGCTCGAGTCGGTCACTTCCCCGACCACCGTGCCTGTATTGGTTGACTGGCCAAATCCGCGGCTCGCGCCTGCGCAAACGAAGAGCGCCGCTGCCACCGCCACGATGATCCACCGTAGTCTGAGTTGCTTCATTTACAGCTCCTCCAAAAGGGGTTTCTAGTTTCCCATCATTCACGACTGCCGGGTGAAGCACTGCGGAGACCCGGAATGACCAAAAAGTCCCGCTCCAGCCGGAGTGGACTACATTGTCCTGCTACCGTTGCCTTTGAAAGCCAATGCAGCTACTGATTTCTAAGAAAACCAGATTCGCAACAGGGCGAGTCAATCATTTGCCGGGGAAGGCTGCTTGCGTTAGTGCAATCGAGAGTCCAATTTCGGACACCTAAAATCAGGCACTTAACCGCCCGTCAACGCGACAGAATTCAAAAATTCATATTTCTGTAGTCCCACGAATTCTGTATTGCAGATCACCCTTTTGGGTTACCTCTGTCTAAAGCACTCTTTCCGACCCGTCGTGAAAAGATGGGTTGATAGCCGTAGAGGCAAAACATGAACACCCTCAAAACCACGTTCCTCCTTACTGCGCTCACTCTGCTTCTGGTCCTGATTGGCAGCCACTGGGGAGAAAATGGCGCGATCTTCGCGTTCGTCATCGCCGCCGCCATGAACCTCTTCAGCTACTTCTATTCCGACAAGCTGGCCCTGCGCATGTATAACGCCCAGCCGGTCACCCGGGAGCAATTGCCCCGGGCGTATGCGGTCGTCGAGCGCATGACCGGCCGACTCGGCCTCCCGATGCCAAACATCTACGTCATTCCCACGGACGCGCCGAACGCCTTCGCCACCGGACGCAATCCGCAACACGCGTCGGTGGCCGTCACCCACGGCATCCTTCAGCTTCTGAGCGACGATGAACTCGAAGGCGTCCTCGCCCATGAACTGGGTCATGTTAAGAACCGCGATATTCTGACCAGCTCCATCGCGGCCACGCTGGCCGGCGCCATCGTCCTGCTGGCGCGCATGACGTGGTGGGCCGAAATGTTTGGCGGCTTCGGCGGAGGCGGACGCGACCGGCGAGGCGGCATCAGCGCGCTCTTCATGCTGATCCTCGCGCCCATTGCCGCGACTCTGATTCAGCTGGCGGTCTCGCGTTCGCGCGAATACGAGGCCGACGCGACCGGCGCGCACATCACCGGCAATCCTTATGCACTGGCCAGCGCCCTTGAGAAGCTCGATGCTTATTCCAAGCGCATGCCGATGCCGGGGTCGCCCTCGACTGCCCACCTCTTTATCGTGCAGCCGCTGCTGACCCGCGGCGACTTTGCGAATCTGTTCTCGACCCATCCGCCGATTCAGAAGCGCATCGAGCGGCTGATTGGACGGCCGAGCGTTTATGGAGCGCCGCAGCGTTGATCGGGCAGCGATAAAGCGGGCAGCGATAAGGCGCTAAGTAAAAGAGCGGCTCACCACCAACCGCCCTTCGCCCTGTTCCCTATTGCCTGTTGGCTATTGCCTGCTTCGCCCGCAGGGCGAAGCCTAAGGCGCCCAGCCCAACCCGTCCGCACCCTTGCCCACGTCGATCAGCTTCTCCACTTTCCACTGCGTCAGATCGATCGCCGCCACTTGCGCTGCCGTTTCGCAGGAGACATAAGCGACCTGTCCATCGGGCCGTATGAGAATTTCCTGGGGAGCCGCGGCCACCGCCACCGTGCGCGCCACGCGCATGGCTGCCAGATCGATCACTGCCACTTCGTCCTTCTCGGGAAGCGCGACCAGCAGCCATTTCCCATCGAGCGTCGCAGCCGACCCATATCCCCTGCCCGGCAGATCCACCCAGCTCCGCACTCGTTTCGTGGCTGTATCGATCACCGCCATCCGCGGCTTCGTCATATCTGATGTGAACACCATCCGGTCGTCCCGTGAGATCGCGATCCGCTGGACGATTGGCGCCACGGGGATCACGGCGACGGTTTTCCGCCCAACCACATCGAGCACCGACACCGTGCCTGGACCCACGTTCGCCGTGTAGCCCAGCTTGCCATCGTGGGAAAGCGCCAGCATGTGCGATTCCGTCTGCCCCGTAGGAATCTTCCCCACAATTTTCAGTGTCTTCGGATCGATCACGGTGATCGCATCGTCGAGTTCTGTCGTTACGTAGAGCATCCCGCTGGCGGGATCGAGGACCGGAAGGTGAGGGCGCACGCCATGCCCAAAATCGATCGTCCCGGTCACCCTGCGTGACTTCAGGTCGATCACCAGTAGTTCACTTCCATCAAGGCCTGGCTTGCCTACGCCGGAGTTGCCGTAAATCGGCAGGTACGCGGTTCGCCCGTCGGCGGATGCGGCGATCTCGTGAGCCCACTGCCCCGGGACACCCTCCTCAATTGTGGCCGTCTGCCGCACTGACGCCGGATCCACCAGGCTCACGGTGCGATCACCCTGATTGGCCACCAGCAGAGTCTGCGCATGGAGACCGGCGCAGGCGAAAACAAGCACAACCGGTAAAGCAAAATGTGTTTTCATAGCCCCGCCACTATACCTGACGACTATCGTTGATTTTCCGAAGGCTTGACCTGGAACCCTGACCCCGTACCCTGGACCCTCTGCCTGGACCCTGTACCCTGCACCCTGTACCCTGATTGCGCCATGAGAACGCTGCTTCGCACCCTCGTCTGGCTGGCCGTCGTCGTCTGGTTCGGCGGACTGCTCTTCTTCCCCATCACCGCCTGGGCCGCCTTCGGCACCATCGCCGACACTCACGCCGCCGGCACCATTGTCGCGAAATCGCTCGGCGTACTCCACCACGAAGGGCTCTTCGCCGGGTTCCTCATCGTGCTCCTGCTCGCCATCGGCTTGGCTACGCGGGTATTCAGCCGCAGCATCGTGATAGCGATTGTCGTTACTCTCATCATGCTTGGCCTCACCGCCTGGTCGCAGTACTCGATCATTCCGCACATGGAGCAGGACCGCATCGCCGCCGGCGGAGCCATTGACAGTGTCCCCCGCACCGATTCCCGCCACGCCGATTTCGACCGCCTCCACCGGGAATCCGAGCATCTGGAACAAGCCGTCATGCTGGCGGGTCTGATTCTTGTGATCCTGCTGGCGCGGCAATACGAATAGGCAATCTCACGCTTTATGTTGAAACGCGAGCGGCTCCAGGGCGCATCCAACGAAGTATGCCTGACCCAGCCGCCCCGCACCCGCCCGGCAAACGCGCCAAGGATCCGAACTTCCCTCTCGTCGTCGCCATCAGCGGTGTCGTCCTCATTCTGTTTTTCATTGGTGCGTGGGTGTTGATTCATCACTCCGGCAGCAGGCTGGTCCCGCAGGTCCAGCACGATAACGAGCCGCATTCGTACCTGCGCTTGCCCGGGCCAGCTCCCTTCGAGGCGTAGATTGAGTGCGGGCGTGCCACCGCTGCTGCATCCGGCACTTGTCCGCCAGCCTGCGGACGTCACCGATTGATACGCTGTAGGCATGTCCGGCGTCGCTCTCTCGCTTGAAGGCAAGGTCGCGCTCATCACCGGAGGATCGCGCGGCATCGGCGCAGCGACCGTCCGGCTCTTCCGCCAGGCCGGCGCGCGCGTCGCCTTCAACTACCGCGCAGCTCAGGCCGCCGCCGATGCTCTTGTCGCCAAATGCGGTCCCGCCCACTGCGTCGCTTTCGCACAGGAGCTTTCGACCCCTGAAGACGGCCGGGCCCTGGTGCGCCGCACGGTCGATCGCTTCGGCCGCATCGATATCCTGGTCGCCAACCATGGCATCTGGGAATCTGCGGACGCCCCCATATCCACGATGTCCGACGCCCAGTGGCACACTACAGTAGCTGTGAATCTCGATAGCGTCTTTGGCCTCATCCAGGCTGCCGCGAGCCAGATGCAGAACCAAAACCCTACCTACAAACCGCAGACCGGCCAGGGCCTCGCAGCAGACCCGGGCCAAGCCTTGCGACCCGCTGCAGGCCACATTGTCCTGATCAGCTCCACCGCGGGCCAGCGCGGCGAAGCTTTTCACGCTGACTACGCCGCCACCAAAGGCGCAGTCATCAGCATGACCAAGGGCCTGGCAACGGAGCTCGCGCCGTACGGCATCCGCGTGAATTGTGTCGCTCCCGGCTGGGTCGACACGGAAATGTCAGCTCCCGCCATGGCCGACCAGCAAACCCGCGGCCGAGCCCTAGCCACCATCCCGCTCGGCCGGATTGCCGATCCGCTCGAAATCGCCGGCCCCATCCTCTTTTTGTGCACGCCGCTTGCTGGCTTTATGACCGGAGAGATCGTCAATGTAAATGGAGGAGCTGTCCTGAACGGTTGACCCATGAGAAAGATCATCCCCATTTCACTTCTGTTTTGCTGCGCTCTGGCCCTCCGGGCCCAGACTCCGTCTCCTGATGCCCCTCCCACTTCGACGGTCAGCGCGCCGACAAGCGCAGCCGAAGACGCCAGCAGCAAGAAAGCCCGCGCTGCGCTCGACGATATGGTCCGGGCTCTGGGTGGCAATCAATGGCTCAACTATCAGAACAGCTACGTGGAGGGCCGCATCGCAGGCTTCTTCCAGGGCAAGCCCACCGGCGCGACGGTCCGCTATTGGGACTGGCGCACTCTGGACGCCGAACGCATCGACCTGACCGAGGGGAAATCCGACAAGCATAACTGGACGCAGATTTTCTCCGGCAAGAGTTGCTGGGAGGTCACGTTCCGCGGGAAAAATCCTGTCCCCAAAGATCAGTGCGCCGAGCAAATCCGCCGGCGCGACCACTCGATCGAGGCGGCCGTGCATGTGTGGATGAAGGACCCGTCAACGATACTGATGTACGAGGGCCAGTCGCTGGCCGAGCGCCACCTGGCGCAGCAGGTTACGCTCCTCAATTCCGACAACGACTCGATCACCATCCAGATCGATGCAATGACGCACCTGCCCTTGCGTCGCAGCTATTTCTGGCGCGACCCGGTCTATAAGGATAAGAACGAAGAAACGGAAGAATACGACGACTACCACAACATCGATGGGATTCAGACACCATTCACGATCACGCGGCTGCATAACGGCGACATGACGAGCCAGCGATTTATTTTCAAGGCGGCTTACAACGTGCCGCTTGCGGCAGATGCGTTCGATGCCGATGCGGCGGCAGCAAAGATCCATAAGTAGGATGCCGGAGACACACAAAAGCCGCACCCGAAAGTGCGGCTTTCTTTTGCCATCATGTGGCCTGAAACAATGTCGGTTACTTCACCTGCGGCGTAACTGTCTCCGACTTGGCGGCAGTATTTTCCTGCTGCTTATTGGCATCGTTGTCTGGCGAGCCCTTGATGCCGTCCTTGAATCCCCGGAATGCCTCGCCCAGCCCCTTTCCCAACCCAGGCAGCTTGCTGGGTCCAAAAATCAGAAGGGCGATGGCCAGAATGATAAGCAGGTGTTCGGGTTTGAACAGATTGTCAAACATAAGAATTCTCCAGGAAGGCGCCACGCGGGATCGGGCACACTTCTGCTTCCCCAATTGTCGCACATGCGGATATGTGCCGATAAGAATACGTTGCAGGAGTCTCAATCGGATCATTCCTTCACCTCCCCTGCAACCAGCGCGCGTGTACCTTAACAGAAGGACCCATGAGCAGCGCCGATCAAGCCATGAGCAGCACCGACCGGGCAACAAGCAGCACGGAACGGGCCATCTGCATCCACGGCCACTTCTACCAGCCTCCGCGCGAGAATCCCTGGCTCGAAACGGTCGAGTCTCAGGAATCCGCCGCCCCCTGGCACGACTGGAACGACCGCATTACCGCCGAGTGCTACGCCCCCAATGGCGCGGCCCGCATCGTCGACCAGCACAACCAGATCATCCGTATCCTTAATAACTACGCGCGGATGAGCTTCAACTTCGGGCCGACCCTGCTTTCTTGGCTCGAACAAAACGCACCCCGCGTCCACGACGCGATCGTCCACGCCGACCAGCGCAGTCAGAAGCGCTTCTCGGGCCATGGATCGGCCATGGCGCAGGTCTACAACCACCTGATCATGCCGCTGGCCAATACCCGCGACCGCATCACGCAGATTCGCTGGGGCATCGCCGATTTCCGCGCACGCTTCCGGCGGATGCCCGAAGGCATGTGGCTTCCGGAGACCGCCGTCGATTCCGAATCGCTCGATCTGCTCGCCCAGCACGGCATCCGATTCGTGCTGCTGGCGCCTCACCAGTGCGCTCGCATCCGTTCCCTCACCCCGGCCACGCCGGCTGGAGCGTCAAAGGTTACAGCTCCGGCGAAAGACCAGGCAGAGCAAACCGCCAAAAAAGATCAGGCCGCCCGGAAAGACCCGATGCAGCGGGTCGAGTCAGCCTGGATCGAAACGCCCAACGCCTCCGTAGACACCACCCATCCCTATCTCGTGCGCCTCAAAGAAGGCCGCAGCATCGCCGTCTTCTTCTACGACGGCCCGCGCTCACGCGCCATCGCCTTTGAAGGGCTGCTGAACAGCGGCGAAGGATTCGCCCAGCGCCTGATCAGCGGATTCAAAAGCGGGGGGGAGGACGCTCAGTTGGTCCACGTCGCCACGGACGGCGAAAGCTACGGCCACCACCACCGCTACGGAGAGATGGCTCTCGCCTGGGTGCTGCACTCGCTGCAGGACCACATGCCCCCATCCACGGCAGGCGTGCGCCTCACCAACTATGGCGAGTTTCTCGAGAAGAACCCTCCGCGTTTCGAGGCCCAGATCGTCGAAGACACTTCATGGAGCTGTGCTCACGGCATCGAGCGCTGGCGCTCCGACTGCGGCTGTTCGAGTGGCCGTCCTGGCTGGAACCAGAGATGGCGAGCGCCGCTGCGCGACGCGCTCGATTGCCTGCGCGACGCCGTCGCTCCGCTGTTCCACGAGGCGGCGATTCGCCTCTTCAAAAATCCCGACACCGCCCGCAACGACTACATAGGCATTGTGCTGGACCGCTCCAAAGAGTCCCGCGATACTTTCTTTGAACAGCACGCCAACTACGAGTTCAACGAAGAAGAACGCACCCGCGCCCTGATGCTGATGGAGCTCGAGCGCCACGCCATGCTCATGTACACCAGTTGTGGGTGGTTCTTCGACGACATCTCCGGCATCGAGACCGTCCAGATTATCGCCTACGCCGGCCGCGTGCTCCAGCTTGCCCAGGAACTCTTCGGCAAACGGGCGGCCACACTCGAAAAGAAGTTTGTCGACCGCCTCGCCGCCGCAAAGAGCAACCTTCCTGAGCAGCAGGATGGCGCCTCGGTCTACAACCGCTACGTACGGAGCATGCAGGTGGGTCTGGAACAGGTTGCGGCCCATTACGCCATCAGTTCCATCTTCACCAGCTACCCCGACGAAGCCGACATCTTTTGCTACTCAGTACGCCGGCTCGCGTATGAGTCAGTCATCTCTGGCCGCGTGCGCCTTGCCGTAGGCCAGGCGCTGATCTGTTCGAAGATCACCGAAGCCGCCGAAACCGTGGCTTTTGCCGTGCTTCACTTCGGCGACCAGAACATCACGGCGGCCGTGAAGCGCTGGGAGCCCGCGCAATCCACCGACTACGACCAATTCGTCGAGCAGGCCAAAGCCGCAGTCAACCTCGCCGATTTCCCTGAAGTTGTGCGCTGCTTCGACCGCTTCTTCGGCAGTCAGAACTACTCGCTGCGCTCGCTCTTCCGCGACGAGCAGAAGCGCATCCTCGAAACTCTGCTCTCCAGTACCCTTGCTGAGGTTGAGTCCAGTCTTTCGGCGATCTACGAGAACCAGGCGTCGCTGCTCCACTTCCTCAGCCAGAGCAAGCTGCCGCGGCCGGAAGCTCTGACCGTCGCCGCGACCTTCGCGATCAACGCCGGCCTGCGCCGCGCTCTGGAGAGCGAGCCCATTGACGCCATCCAGGCACGCACCTGGCTCGGGCTCGCCAAATCCGATCAGATCACGCTCGACAAGCAGCTTCTCGGCTACATCGTCGATCAGAGAATGAAGCAAACCATGCTCGCCCTGCACGAGCATCCGGAAAGCCTGCATTGCGTCGAAGACGCACTGCTCGTCGCCCGCACTCTCCGCGAGCTGCCCTTCGATGTGAACCTCTGGCAGGCGCAGAACCTCTGGTACGACACTTACCGCTTCCACCGCGAAATCCCACCGTCGGCCGAGTGGCTGGAAAAAATGAAGGAACTCGGCGTCCAGCTGTCAATCGCCGTCGACGCGATCGTCGTTGAAGAATCGAACGGCAATGGCGCCAGCAATAGTCTTCTTCACGACGCTGCGCAGATCGCAGAAGAAGCGGCCAGGAAAACGGACTGAAGCAGCCAGGAAGCGGTGGGCGACAAACCATCGGCTAAACGGGCGGTCAGCGGAGACGCGCGCACCCGTCGCCCATAGTCGCTCACCGTCGGTCGTTTGTCCAAAAACTTGCTTTCTCCGTGCAGGCCCGTTGCGGAAAGCTGGTAAGGTAAAGTAACCTTACTGAGAGAACTCCATGACACGACTCACGATTACGGCGAAAGGCCAGATCACCCTAAAACAGGACCTGCTTCGGCACCTCAACGTGGGTCCTGGACAGCAGGTTGAGGCCGACAAACTGCCGAATGGGGGAATTGTGGTGCGGGCAGCCGCGCCAACGGGGTCCATGGACGACTTCATTGGCAGCCTCGCGGGCAAGAACACGCCCCGGCTCACGCTCCGGCAAATTCAGGACATTGCCGAGAAGGGGTGGTCCGGCAAGAAATGAAGAAGCTCACGCTCGACACAAACGTGCTCGTGAGGATTGCGGTCCTCGACTATGCCGCTCAGGCGCGCGTGGCTGCGACCGCCATTCGGGACGCCGAGCTCCTTGCCATACCGCTCGCGGTCCTTTGCGAATTCGTCTGGGTGCTCGGCCGTGGCTACCGCAAATCGCCCTCCGAGATTGCCGGAGCGGTTCGCCGTCTCCTGAACAGCAGGAAGGTTGCGCTCAATCGGCCAGCTGTGGATGCCGGGTTAGCTGTTCTCGAAGCCGGAGGCGACTTCGCAGACGGAGTTGCCGCGTACGAGGGTCAATGGCTGGGTGGCAGTCAATTTCTCACCTTCCATCGGAAGGCGGCTTCTTTGCTTCCCAGTCACGGATATCCAGTTCGCCTTCTGCACTAACGGGCCGAAACGATTAGCTGAAAAGCGGTCCGCTAACCGCTTCTCAGCTGACCGTCTTATCGCTGCCCGCTCCTTAGCTGCTTTTTCAGCTTCTCCACCGCAGCGTGACCGGCCCCTCCATCGGATGCTTCATTGGCTGCCCCGTGCGCTCCGCATCGAGCCTGGCCTGCTTCAGCGCGAAGTACCACTTCGCCGGCTTGTCCGCGTCGTCAATCAGCATCAGCGCAGGATCGTACTTCAGACCTTCGGCCTGCTGGATCATCGTCACCTGATCCTGGCGCACAAACATGTTTCCGAAGAATCGCAGGATCGACTTCATGAACGGCACGTTGTACAGCACATTCCATGCGCCGTACACATCGATGCGGCAGGCAGTCGCCGTCGTCGGTGTCACTGTGGTCAGGCTTGAAAACCACTTATCCCCGGCGCGAATCGTCTCATACCTCCGATTCGGCAGCACAAAATCGATCGTCGTCGTAATCGGTTCGCCGTAGACACCCAGTAGCTTGTAAGGCGCGCTGTTCGCCGAAGGCGCGTGCGTCGCCATGCGAAAGCCCTGGGCAATCGGCTCGAAGCGCTTCTCCTTTTCGTGAATGCTGGCCTGCTTGCGCCACCACCACGCCTGATGCACAAAGGGTCCGTGCGCCGGATCCATCAACCCGATGATGCCGTGATCCACATTGCACGGCAGGTCCGCCGTCAGGTGCTCGCTGCGGAATCGCTCGCTGAACTTCGGCAGCTCCGGCACCGGCGTAGTCGCCGCATCCTCCGCCTTCACGCGCCCGCGTCCCGCCTCCGGCACATACACCCAGGCATAGCCATCGCGCTCCTCGCACGGGTACGCCATGCCGTGCAGATTCCGCGGAAACGGGTCGTCCTTCGTCCGCGAAGGAATCTCCATGCACTGACCGCTCACCGGCTCAAAAACCCAGCCATGATATTTGCAGGTGAGCGCCTTGCCATCGAACCATCCGCAGGAGAGCGGAATGCCCCGATGCGGGCAAAGGTCGCGCATGGCAAAAAGCCGCCCATCGTCGCGGCGGCCCAGCACCATGGGGATGCCCATCAGCATTGCCGTCGACAGGCTCTTGCCACGCAGACCCTCGCTGCGCATCGCCGGATACCAATCGTTGTAGAGCAGCGTCGCCGGAGGTCCGCTGATGGTAACGGTTGCCATTGCAAGTCTCACTATACCGCCCGGTTTCGGGTCGAAATAGAGACTTCAAAATTCCGCGATTTCGCTTTCAAATCGAGCCCGAATTTCCCACAGACTGGCGTGTTGGAAATGGGCGATCTCCAACCCCCTGAATCTATTGACCTAACCCGCCTTGTGCCCAGCTAACTCTTCCCGTATCATAAAGATAAGCCTTTGGTTACCCTGCAACTGACTCCAGCCTCACCGTGACCCCCGGCCCACCGAAACGAAACCTATGGCAGACGATCAGAACCCACAGCTTCCACTCCCAGGCGCAGACGGCAACGGCGCGAATGGTTCCGGCGGTCCCACCGGCCCCGGCGCCGCAAATCTCGTCCCTATCAACATTGAAGACGAGATGCGGCGCTCGTATCTCGACTATTCGATGTCGGTCATCATCGGGCGCGCGCTCCCCGATGCCCGCGACGGCCTCAAGCCCGTGCATCGCCGCATTCTTTACACCATGCACGAGATGGGCCTGCAGTCGAACAAGAAGTACACCAAGTGCGCGAAGGTGGTCGGCCAGGCCATGGGCGTCTACCATCCGCACGGCGACTCCGCCATCTACGACTCGCTGGTCCGCATGGCGCAGCCCTTCAGCATGCGCTATCCGCTGGTCGATGGCCAGGGCAACTTCGGCTCCGTCGATGGCGATCCGCCGGCGGCCATGCGATACACCGAGTGCCGCCTTGAGAAGATCAGCGGCGAACTGCTGGCCGACATCGAGATGGAAACCGTGGACTTCGTTCCCAACTACGACGAGTCCACTTACGAACCGTACGTCCTGCCGACGCGCATTCCTAATCTGATTGTGAACGGCTCGAACGGCATCGCCGTCGGCATGGCCACGAACATTCCGCCGCATAATCTCACCGAAGTCATTAACGCCGCCATCGAGATGGTGAACAATCCCCACGCCGGCCTGGCTGAAGTGCTGAAGTACGTGCAGGGTCCCGACTTCCCCACCGGCGGATTCATCTACGGCAAGAGCGGCATCGCGCAGGCCTATAAGACCGGTCGCGGCCGCTTCCTGGTGCGCGCCAAATGCGCCACCGAAACCATGCCTCAGGGACGCCAGTCGATCATCGTCAGCGAGATTCCTTATCAGGTCAACAAGAACGTCCTCATCAAGCGCATTGCCGAGCTGGTGAACGAAAAAATCATCGACGACATCAGCGACGTTCGCGATGAATCCGACCGCGACGGCATGCGCATCGTCATCGAGCTCAAGCGCGGGGCAGAAGCGCAGATCATCCTGAACCAGCTCTACAAGCACACCCAGATGCAGGAGAGCTTCTCGATGATCTTCCTGGCCGTCATCAACGGGCAGCCGCGCGAGCTGCCGCTACCCGAAGCGATCCGCATCTTCATCGAGCATCGCCAGGATGTAGTCCGCCGCCGTACCGCCTTCCTGCTGCGTAAGGCGCGCGAGCGCGAGCACATACTGCTCGGCTACCAGATCGCGCTCGACCATCTTGACAACGTCATCAAGATCATCCGCGGTTCGTCTTCGCGCGTCGATGCTCGCGAAAATTTATTCCAGTTCTTCTCCGGCCGCACCATTAAGGTGCGCGATCAGGCGCTGGCCGGCGTCAAACTCGATCCGGCAAAGTACGCCATCGATGCGACCGTGCTGATCAACGCTACCCTGACCCTGAGCTATCGCCAGATCGACGCGATCCTCGACCTGCAGCTCTATCGCCTCACCCAGCTCTCGATCGATGAACTGCTGAACGAGTTGAAGGAAGTCCGCGACAACATCGACGAGTACGAATCGATTCTTGCGTCGGAGAAAAAGCTCCGCGCCGTCATCGTGAAGGAACTCGAAGCCGTCCGCAAGGAATACGGCGACGAGCGCCGCACGCAGATCGTGGACGAGACCGCGGAGCTGCAGCTGGAAGACCTCATCGCCGACGAACAAGTAGCCGTCACTGTTTCACATTCCGGCTACCTGAAGCGGACGCCCATTTCCACCTACCGCCAGCAGCGGCGCGGTGGTACCGGCCGTCTTGGCATGAAGACGCGCGAGGAAGACTTCGTCACGCAACTCATCGTCGACTCGACGCACGCCTATCTGCTCTGCTTCACCAACAAGGGGCGCGTCTACTGGCTCAAGGTCTACGAAATTCCCGACGTAGGCGCTGCGGGCAAGGGCAAATCCATCGCCAGCCTGCTCAGTCTGCAGCCCGGCGAGACGGTCCGCAACATCCTGCCTGTGCGCAATCTTGAAGAAGAAGGCAAGTTCATCTTCTTCGCTACGCGCAAAGGCACCGTCAAGAAAACCGAGCTGAAGGACTTCTCGAACGTCATGGCGCGCGGCATCATCGCTATCGGCATCGACGACGACGACGAGCTGGTCGCGGTGCGCGTCACCGACGGCAACCAGATCGTCTTCCTGGCAACGCACGACGGGCTTGCCATTCGTTTCGGCGAAGAGGACGTTCGATCCATGGGCCGACCGGCGTACGGAGTGCGCGGCATCGACATCGGCAAGAACGACTACGTTGTTGGCATGGCCGTCACACCGAAGAAAAACGGTGTCGTCCACCGTATTTTGTCCGTCACGGAGGCCGGCTTCGGCAAGCGCACCGACGTCGAGGAGTACCGCCTCCAGACCCGCGGCGGCAAAGGCGTGATCAACGTCAAGACCACGGCGCGCAATGGCAAAGTGGTCGGCATCCAACTGGTGGATGAGACGTCAGAGATTATCGTCATCAGCCAGTACGGCAAGATCATCCGCATCGACACCAACACCGTCCGCGCGGCTGGCCGGTCGACACAGGGGGTCAAGCTGCTCAACCTCGAAGAGGGCGACAAGGTAGCCGCCGCGGTCGTGATTCCGCCGGAAGAAGTGAAGGGCGAGCCGGAAACGGGGACGCTGCTGCAGTAAGGGGTGTGAAAGAATACCGCTATGAAACGCCCATTTTCGGCAACGGTATGGAGAGAGGGCGACTGGTTTGTCGCCCAATGTCTCGAAATCGACATCGCCAGCCAGGGTGAAACCGAAGAAGAAGCTCTCGCCAACTTGAAAGAAGCGCTGGAGCTTCATCTCGAACCGCCGTTAGCCACCCGACCCGAGGAGATCCGAACCATCGAGGTCGAGGTTGGGGCGGCTTAGTTCTCTACCCTTTCGAGAAGTCAAACGCCGGTTGGAAGCGGCCGGATTTTAAGAGGCCAGCCAAAGAGGCAGCCAAAATTCTTGCGCCGCAAGGGGGATGTCGTAGACACGCAATCGTTCCCCGAAAGAGTGACGTCGCTGTTGGCACCCTCCGCAGCATTCTGCGTCAGGCACACGTCGACCCCGATGAATGGGAACGACTCAGCGAATAGTCATTTCCCTTAAGCTGATTTGTGCAGCTGCAGTTGTCACCCCGCGCCCGCGACCTACTCGAACTCTCCATCGGCTACGGCCTGATCCTCGCCACCATCTGGACCCCGAACCCCGCCCAGCGAATCCTCTACTGGACCGCCTTCGTGTGGATCGCCATCACTTCGATCCTCCGCCGTAAAGAAACCGCGCCCAACGGCCTCGGCCTGCGCGGCCTCCTGCCGTCCCTCTGGATCCCAGCCGCCGCGATCGTCCTCTTCGTCGCCGGAGTCGCGCTCGCCGAACACCTGCGCACCCTGCACCCGCTCTACGGACCGCTCCCCGTCGCCGTTCACATCCTCGGCTACGCGCTCTGGGCGTTGATGCAGCAATTCATCCTGCAGGTCTTCGTCCTGCTTCGACTCCTCCGCCTCGGCGTGGCACGCACTCCCGCCATCGCCCTCGCAGCGGTTCTCTTCGCCGCAGCCCACATCCCGAATCCGGTCCTGGTGCCGCTTACCCTCGTCTGGGGCGCCTGTTCCTGCTTCTTCTTCCTGCGCTATCGCAACCTCTACACGCTCGCCCTCGCCCACGGAACCCTCGGCATGTGCCTCGCCGTCACCGTCCCCAACCACATCCACCACCACATGCGCGTCGGCCTCGGCTACTTCGAATACCCCGCCCACTATCGCCACGATCAGCCTCGGATCGCTCCCTGAAATCAAGGCGGGCCCCGGGGCCAAAGAGACACGCTTTTCTATTGCCTATTCCCTATTGCCTATTCCCTGCCTTCTATTGCCTATTCCCGGTTGCCTAATCCCTGTTGCCTGCCTTTTCCGCACTGCAAAGAAGAACGGCAACGAAGCCACGCCGGCAACCACGCAAAATGTAACAGCCGCCCGCACAGAAACGTCATACAGGAAGCCAATCGCGGCGCTGCCCAGGAACCAGGAAATCCCATACGCGGCGCTGAAGACGCCATAGGCCGAAGACCGCCGCCCGACCGGTACCATCCCCGCGACCGCAGCCGGAATAATCGATTCGTGCACGCCCATCCCCAGGCCCCAAAGAGCCGCGCCCACCAGCGCCAGATTGAATCCCCCCAGAAACACCAGCGGCGCCGACGCAATCGAAATAAACGTCAGCGGGATCAGGACCGTTATGCCAAACCGATCGAACAGCTTTCCAAACAGCAGCGAGCCAGCACCGCTGGTGGCCATCGCCACCGAGTAAAAAATCGGAATCCAGATCGCCGCGGCGACACCGTGCTTCTGCAGATGAAACGCAATCAGCTGATAATCGGCGAACCCGGCAGCCACCAGCGCGGCGCCCACCAGATAAATCCAAAACGAACGCCCCAACCCCGACGCATGCGGGCTGGGCGTATGCGTCTCGAGGTCTTCGGGCCGCGGATACAGAAATTTTGTGACGACGATCAGCGCCGCCGTGATCACGGCCGGAATCAGCAGCGTCGCAAATGCCGTCCGATAATCCCCGCGCCGCGCCAGAATCACCGCCAGCAACAGCGGCCCAATCAGCGCCCCAGCCTGGTCCAGCCCCTCGTGCAGGCCGAACGCCCAGCCGATCCCCATCTCTTTCCCGGCATGCGACAGCATCACGTCCCGCGGCGGATTCCTTATTGCTTTCCCCACCCGCTCCAGCACGATCAGCACCGAAGCCACCTGCCAGTTCCCCGCCAACGCCAGCGCCGGCACAGCGGCCATCTGCACAAAATAACCAAGCAGCGTCATCGGCCAGAACTGCCGCGTCCGCTCGCTCACCCGTCCGGAGAAGAACCGCAGCCCATACCCCAGCAGCTCCCCCAAGCCTGCGACAACGCCCACAATCGCGCCGCTCGCACCGAGCGTCGCCAGAAACGACCCGGCGATACTCCGGCCGCCTTCGTACACAAAATCCGCGAAGAAGCTGACGACGCCGATCATCAGCACGAAGCGCAGCGCTATCCGCGCCGCATGGCTTCGCTTTGACTCAGCAGAATCCGCCATCCGTCAACCCCCACTTCGATTGAACATGTGCCCGCACTCGCAGCCGATAATATCCCCGCGTTTTGGCCGGAGTATACTTGCCCGGCGCGAGCATCGCTGGGCCGTCACCTGCATTTCGCAACCGCAAAGTGAGGAGAACACATGAACCGACGTTCCATATTAAAAGGAATCTGCCTGACCGCCGGACTGGCGATGTCAAGGCTCTCGCTGAACCGCAGCGCATGGGCGCAAGCGGCTCCGGCGCCGCAACCACCCGCGCCCACTGGCCCCTACACGCTGCCTCCGCTGCCCTACGCCTACGACGCGCTTGAGCCTTACATCGACGCCCAGACCATGCACCTGCATCACGACAAGCATCACCAGAGCTATGTCGATAAGCTCAACGCGGCTGTTGCCGGACATCCCGAGCTCGCCGGCAAGAGCGTCAACGGCCTCGTCGCCAATCTGGATGCTGTTCCCGAACCGCTGCGCACCGCCATCCGCAACCAGGGTGGCGGCGATGCCAATCACACCTTCTGGTGGCCCATCCTCTCGAAGAGCGGCGGCTCCGAACCGGAGGCGGAACTGGCAAAGGACATCGACAGCCAGTTCGGCAGCTTCAGTCAGTTTCAGGATCGCTTCACCAAAGCAGCCACCGGGGTCTTCGGCAGTGGCTGGGCGTGGCTCTCCCTGGCCCATGACGGCAAGCTGCAAATCGAAACAACTCCCAACCAGGACAGCCTGTTAAGCAGCGGACGTACGCCGGTCATGGGCATCGACGTCTGGGAGCACGCTTATTACCTCAAATACCAGAACCGCCGGCCGGAGTACGTCGCGGCGTTCTTCCACATCGTCAACTGGGACTTCGTGAGCGGCCAGTACGCGCAAGCCAGGTCGTCTCTCCATGCCTGAATGCGGTAAAACCAGCAGCTGGGGCCCGCAGAGCCAATTCTCGGGCCCAACCCCGATGACGGGGCGTGTCCCTGGAAGAGGGCCTGCTCCCTGGTGCCCACAATTGGACACTGCGGCATTCAAATATAAACACACGGTAAACGCCCCCCCCCAAAAAAAATAAACAATCCGCGATGGTGGCATATCGCGTAGTGGATTATGTAGTCTAATCCGCACCGTGAGGTCCCCCGCCCCGGCGCTCCCCAAAGGGTCCCCTGCGAGTTGCTCCTGAACTCGAAGGGGTGTTCCGGTCCCCAATGCCGCGCCTGGTCTCGGTCCTCGCAATCCGATGGAGGAATGACAAATGAAGCAATCGATGAAGACCATGATGGTCGCCGCAGCCGTGTCTGGCCTGCTGAGCGGCGCGACAGCCATGCACGCGTCCGCGGCAGTCAACACGTCAGCAACGCCCATACTGAAGGCGGGCAAGCTGTCGTTGAGCGGCTCGACCCTCGATCAAACCGCGAAACACTCGTGTAAAGGGAAAAACGACTGCAAAGGCCAGGGCGGCTGCAAGAGCAGCGACAACGGCTGCAAAGGCAAGAATAGCTGCAAAGGCAAGGGCGGCTGCGCTACCGACGGCTCCCATCCGAATATGTAATTCCCCGCTGCACAAAGGGCCGCCTCAATGTGCGGCCCTTCGCTTTTCCCATCCGAGGTTTCATAGAGTGCCTGCAAACCGCTTCAATGGCTTTACCGATTATGGCGTGGGCATTGGTTTGCGCATTCCCCACTACCAGCACATTCTCTCGCGCAAACCTGTCGTCGACTGGTTCGAGATCATTTCTGAAAATTACATGGTCGATGGCGGCCGCCCGCTCGAGGTGCTCGATCAGATCATTTCGCGGTACAAAATCGTTCAGCATGGCGTCTCCATGTACTTCGGCTCCGCCGATCCTCTCAGCCGCGAGCATCTGAAGAAGCTCAAGCGCCTAGCTCGCCGCACAAAAACCCCCTGGCTGAGCGACCATCTGTGCTGGGGCTCTGTCGACGGACGCTACACGCACGACCTGCTCCCCATGCCTTACACCTGGGAAGCCGTCGAGGTCACCGCCCAAAAAATCCGCCAGGTTCAGGATTTCACCGAAGTTCCTGTTGTGGTCGAAAATGTCTCCAGCTACGCCGAATTCCACGCCTCCGAAATGACCGAGTGGGAGTTCCTGACCGAAGTCGTGGAGCGCGCCGACTGCGGCATTCTGCTCGACGTCAACAACATCTACGTCTCCTCGAAAAACCACAGCTTCGACCCCTTCGAATACGTCAATTTCGTCCCCGCTCATCGGGTAGCGCAGATCCACATCGCCGGCCACAGCAAGTTCGAGAAGTACATCCTCGATACGCACGATCACCCGGTTCTGCCCGCCGTCTGGCGCCTCTACGCGCGCGCTATCGAGCGCTGCGGCCCAACGGCCACGCTGCTTGAGTGGGACGACAGCATCCCCAGCTTTGAAGAAGTCCACGCCGAGGCGCTCAAGGCAACAAAGTTCCTCAAAGCGGCGGCCGATGGCGCACCTCAGGGCAACCGCCTCGCTGGCATTCAAGACGTCGCCAAAAGTTTTGTCATCCCGGCCGCAACACCGCAAGGCGCAAAACCGCGCAACCCGCTTGTGGAATCCGCCCGATGAACCACGCCGGCCAGCTTCTCGAGATTCAGCGCCGCATGGCCGCAGCCGTCATGCATCCGCTCACCCGGCAGGAGAACATGCCGCGCCGCCGCGGTGACGGCGCCTCCAACATTGCCGAAGCCGAAGCCATCATCCGTCCCAACGACCGTATCTCCTCTTTTGAACGCCTGGAAATTTACAACCGCCAGTACTGGTACCGCCTCTTCTCCTGCTTCGAAGAAGACTTCCCCGGCCTCCAGGCGATCCTTGGCCGATCCAAATTCGACGCCCTCATGCGCGCGTATTTGACCGACTGCCCATCCGAGTCATTCAGCCTTCGCAATCTCGGCTCGCGCCTCGACGCCTGGTTCGACCAGCATCCTGAACACCTCGGCCCCCACCCCGTTCTGGCGCGAGACATGGCACGCCTCGAATGGGCCCACATCGAAGCCTTCGACTCCGAACAGCGCCCACGCCTCAGCGCCCAAAAGCTCGCCGCGATCGACGAACACTCCAAATTGCGACTGCAACCCTACCTGCGCGTGCTCGCGCTCTCCTATCCGGTCGACGACCTGCTGCTTGAGCTGCGCAACGAAAACGGCAGCGCCGCATCTTCCGCGAACAACGCCAGCACCAAGCGCAAACGCCACCATGTCCGCCATGTAGCCGCCCTCGCCCCCAAAGCGATTCACATCGCGCTGCATCGGCTCGAAAACTCCGTCTGGTACAAGCCGCTTTCCCCTGAAGAATTCCAACTGCTCTCGGCGCTTCTAGCGGGCAAAACGCTGGGCGAAGCCATCGACTTCGCCCTCGCCAACAGCTCCCTGCCCGAAGACCAGCATGCCGCGTTTCTCCAGGAAGCCTTCGCCAACTGGGCTATGCTGGGGTGGTTCACCAGCTGACGCCGATGCCTTCAATAGAATGCCCCTCATGCTCGATCAGATCACCGCCGGACGCACCGACCTCGTCTTCGAATACCTTGCCCAGGGTCACGCCGCCAGCTCCCAGGACGCGCAGGGAGTCTCGCTGATGCAGTGGTGTGCTTACTATGGCGATGTGAGCGCGATCCGCTACCTTCTCGCTCACGGTGAATCCCGATCTGCCCTCGATGACCAACTCAACGCGGCCGCCTTTCATGGACACTGGCGTCTCTGCCAGTTCCTGCTCGAAACCGGCGCGAAGGTTAACCAAGCCGAGACCGCAACCGGGGAAACCGCTCTCCACGCGGCAACCTCCAAAGGCGGCGCAGGTCATGACCGCGTGGTCCGCGCGCTCCTTGCGGCCGGAGCCGATCCCAACGCCGCTACGATACGAGGCGCCGAAACCGGCGCCTTCATGCGCGATTGCCGCACACGCGGCGAGACCCCTCTGCACCGCGCCGCCGCCTTCGCCTCCGAACCCACGGTTCAGCTCCTGCTTGACTCAGGGGCCAACCGTGAAGCTAGAGACGTGAACGGCGATTCGCCTCTATCCTGGGGGAGCTGGCACGGTCGTCCCGATTCAATCCTGCGCAGACTCTGCTACGGCAAATTCCACATCCGTCTCGAGCGCCTGTCGATGGAAGCCTATCTGCTCGGGGAGCCGCACTCGTCAAGCCCGCCCCCGCCCGTCCAATCGTGACTCCAACGTTCCCCGCAAGAAAGGGCAACCACCATGAGTACACCCGCGACCGCCGCACCTAAAGACAATTCCTCCAACTTCCTCGTCAGCGCCTATCGCCGCTTTCAGTTCCTGTCCGCCAAACTCGACGCGCCCTTCCTCCTGCTCGTCCGCGTCTACTGGGGATGGCAATTCGCACAGTCCGGCTGGGGCCGCCTCCATCACCTCGACACGGCCACCAATTTCTTTTCGAGCCTCGGCATCCCCGCTCCCGGCCCTACCTGCGTCATCATCTCCCTTCTTGAACTCATCGGCGGCATCCTTCTTATTGCCGGCCTCGGCACGCGTTTCATCGGTCTGCTGCTCGCAGGCGACATGTTCGTTGCCTATCTGACCGCCGATCGCGCCGCCCTCGCCGCCGTTATCAGCGATCCCGGCAAATTCTATGGAGCCGACCCCTACACCTTCCTCTTCGCCTCACTCATAGCGCTCATTTTCGGAGCCGGCCGCTATTCCGTCGACTACCTCATCTGGCGCCGCCAGGGCTGTTAATCTCCGGCCAAAGCATCATCCCTGCGAAACCACCCGCACGGTGCTAACGTCTAATGGGTGGTCCTGACGACACTCTGATACGCCATGAAGATTCGCGCTTTGAACCCACATTCGCTTGCCGTTCTTGCCGCTCTCACCTTCTTAGCAGCCCGCGCACCAGCGCAAACTACGCCCGCTGCTCCGGCCGCCGCCTCCCCGTCAGCTCCCGCTACCACGGGTATGCCGATCAGCCTTCCCGTCACCGTCGTCGACAAAAAGGGCGATCCGGTGAAGAATCTCACCGCCGGCGACGTCACCCTTACCGACAACGGCCATCTGCAGACGATCTCCTCGTTCGCCGTTGCCCAACCCTCCCCGATGACCGTGGGAATTATTGGGCAAACCAGCACCAACCTCCGCACCGAACTGGGCGACGAGCGCCTGGCCAGCGTGCATTTCATCGACCACACCCTGCCTGGAACTGACGACAAAGCCTTCGTGGTGCAGTTCGCCCGCGAGGTCGATCTGCTTGAAGATCCCACTGCCAACGTCAATAAACTGCATGACGCCGCTAATCAGCTTGGCTCGCCGCAATTTGGCAATCAGGGCGGAAATCAGTCCGGCAATCAAAGCAGTGGCGGTGGCGACAGCAGCGATCCGAGCTCCTCCGGTCGCACTGCGGGAGGCGGCAGCGGCGGAACCCTCTACGACGCCATCTATCTCTCCGCCAATGAAGTGCTGAAGAAGCAGCCCGGCCATCACGTCATCGTTCTCACCAGCGACGGCATCGATCGCGACAGCAAAGAGACGGTTAACGACGCCATTGACGCGGCCCAGGCTGCGCACGCCGCCATCTTTGCCATTTACTACAAGGGCGAAGAGGAACGCGCCAATAATCCCAATCAGAACCAGGGCCGCCGCGGCGGCATGGGCGGCGGCGGCTATCCCGGCGGTGGTGGCGGATATCCAGGTGGCGGTGGAGGCTATCCCGGCGGCGGAGGCGGTCGCCGTGGCGGCGGCCAGACACCTTCATCCGAGCCGCATGTCGACGGCAAGGAAATCCTCGAACACATCTGCTCGGCAACCGGCGGCTACATGGTCGAAGGCAAGAAAGACAAAGCCGACGAAGCCTACAGCAAAATCTCCGCGCTGCTGAAGAATCAGTACACCCTTTCGTACACGCCGGATAAGGAAGCCGCCGATTCCGTATCCCATCACCTGGTCCTGACCTCGAAGAAGAACGACGTGTGGACCATCGTGCAGCAGGACTACTCCAACCAATAACTGGCGGAGGCTGGCGCTTCGTCTCTCCGCCCGCCTCCTGCTACTATGGCCGCATGCGACGCGTCGCATCGGCGCTGCTCCTGCTCGTCTTCAGCCTTCCGCTGATCGCGCCCGCGTTCCCGTCCACTCCCGACGATTCGCAGCTTCCAGCCTGCTGCCGCCGCGATGGCAAGCACCATTGCGCCATGAGCATGGCGATGGGCAACATACCCTCCCGCTATCGCACCGTCTCTGAAAATTGCCCCTTCTCGCCGTTTTCCCATCCGCAGCTGATGTTCCCTCACGCGTTTGCGCTGCATAACGCGACGGCCGTTGATCGCCTGCCAGGCAGCCCGGAATCCATCATCCGCGAAGCCGAAACCGGCTACCGCATCTCCGCGGATCGCAACCGCCACAAGCGCGGCCCTCCCACCCTCCTCAGCCTGTAACACCGCCAAGAAAACGGAGCCGGCACGATCCCCGGTGCATGCCCTCTGTTTTGTAACCGTGACTGCTACAGAACCAAATCGAGGAATCTCGTCATGCTCCGAAAGCTTCATCCCTTTCTTTCTCTGCCGGCGCTTGCGGCCTTGTGCCTGCTCTGCACGCCTCTTGCTTCTGCCACCATCTTCGGTTCCGTTCGAGGCGTCGTTCACGACCCTCAGCACCGCCCCATTCAAGGTGCGCACCTTACATTGAAAGCCCAGAACTCTGACTGGACGCAATCCCAGGACTCCGACGATAACGGAGAATTTCTGTTTACTTCTGTACCCATCGGAAACTACACCGTCATGGTCTCCTCGAAGGGCTTCCAGCAAATGAGCCAGGGCGTCGTCGTTGAGTCCGACACCAGCCCGGTGCTCCATTTTCAGTTGGCAGTCGCTGGCGTGAACGAAAGCGTTGCCGTCCCGGAAAATCCAGTGGAGGCGACGACGCAAACCATCACGCCGACCACGATGGTGAACCGCACAGACATTCAGGAGACCCCGGGCGCGGATCGCACCAACGGTATGGAGATGATCACCGACTACGTGCCAGCCGCCTACGTAACTCACGACATGCTTCATATGCGCGGCGGACATCAGGTGGAGTGGCTGATTGACGGAGTGCCCATCCCGAACACCAACATCGCGAACAATCTGGGACCGCAGATCGACCCCAGGGACATCGATTATCTCGAAGTCTTTCGCGGCAGTTACGACGCCGATTATGGCGACCGTACCTATGGAATCTTTAACGTCGTGCCGCGAACCGGATTTGAGCGTGACCGCGAATGCGACGTGGTCATTCTGGCTGGGAACTTTTATCAGACCGACAATCAGGTCAGCTGCGGAGCGCACACCGCCCGTTCCGCGTACTATGCCAGCCTCAACGGAAATCGCAGCAATTACGGCCTGCAGACCCCGGTCCCTCAGGTCGTCAACGATACCGCTAACGGCATCGGCGGTTTCGCTTCGTTCATCTCTAATCCCGATCCAAAGAATCAATATCGTCTCGTCGGGTCTCTGCGCCGGGACTATTACCAGATTCCCATCGATCCCGACGCCAACTCAATCGGAAACAGCATTTATCCCAGCTATGGGCTGCATGATGCCGAGGTGGAGCCCGATGGGTACGTCACGTTCTCGTGGGTTCACACATTCGATCCCAATACACTCCTCACCGTTTCGCCGTTCTATCACTACAACGGCGCCGACTATCACGGCGGCCTGAACGATTTCCCTGTCATCTCCAGCGTTACCCAAACTGCCAACTACGGCGGGATGCAGGCGGCGCTGAACGTCAACTACAAGCGGAACGATGTTCAGGCCGGCGTCTACGGATTCGCCCAGCATCAGTACAACTACTTTTTCAACGAATACACCGACGGGACACCAAATGTGTCTCCCTCCTCCATCGGCGTGAATGGCGGTCTGGCCGCCTTCTTCATCAACGACAAGTACAAAGTGGCCCCGTGGCTGACCCTGATCGCGGGTCTGCGCGAGACAGCATTCGATGCGACGATCTCCGAGCACGCCACCGATCCTCGGGTCGGCGCCGCGATCAAGATCCCTCGCCTCAATTGGGTCTTTCGCGGGTTCTACGGCTACTTCTACCAGGCGCCGCCGCTTTCGACGGCCACCAGCGAGCTGCAAAATCTGGCGACAGGTCAGGGATTTGGCTTCTCGCCACTGCACGGCGAACGCGATATCGAGTGGCAGATCGGCGTGACCATTCCGTACGAGGGCTGGCTGCTTAGCGCCGACAACTATGAAACCCGTGCCGAAAACTGGCTCGATCACAACAATATTGGAGAGTCGAATATCTTCTGGCCGATCACCTGGGACTACGCCATGATTCAGGGCTGGGAGTTGACGCTGCGCTCCCCCAACATCTGGCACCGCGGACAGTTTCATCTTGCGTATGCGAATCAGATCGCTCAGGCAACTTCGCCCATCACCGGAGGCCTTATCTGCCCGGCACAGACAGCGTCGTGCCCGCTTTCAACCGTCAACATCCCGCTTGGACTTTCTCCAGTCGATCATGACCAGAGAAACACCCTGAACGTCGGCTACAACACTACCCTTCCCTGGCGCACCTATGCCGCGACCAATGTCTACTATGGCTCGGGGTTCACCAACGGCCTTCCCGGCGTGCAGTATCCGGGCGACTATCTGCCGGCTCATACGACGGTTGACCTTTCGCTTGGCAAAAGCTTCGCGGAAAAATACACCCTCTCGGCAGCCGCTTTGAATCTGGCCAACCGGCGCGTGCTGCTGGATAACAGTCTGACGTTCGGCGGATTTCACTGGAACGATCCGCGGCAGATTTACGGCGAGTTCCGGTACCGGTTCAATTATTAGAAGCTGGCTGTTGAAGCTTCCATTATGGAGGGTACGAATTTTTTAGAATGAAACCGTGGTTATAGCAGCTCCAGTCCTTGCCGCAAAGGAAAGACGCCGGGCAAAGTTGCTCGGCGTCCCCATCTACTGGCACTTCCTCAGCCTTGACGCGCCCACTATCGCCGTCCTCTGGGCATGGAACTTCGCGCGTTCAGCTCAGCTTCACGCAAACGTCTCGGCAATCTCTGTCCTCGGCATCGGAACCTGGCTCATCTACGTCGCCGATCGCCTCCTCGATGCGCAGTCCGCGCACCGTTCGTTGCTCGATCACAACCTGCGCGAACGACACTTTTTTCACGCCCGTCACCGGCGAACGTTTCTTATCGCCGCGGCCGGCGCGACGCTGGCCCTGCTCGAGATCATTAGCATCATGCCGGTCAGCGCTCGACGCGACGATACCCTCATTTTCGCTTTTTCCATGCTCTACTTCTCCATCGTCCATCTCCCTGTGGCGCGAATCATTCGCAAATTTCCGCGCGAATTCGCCGTTGGCATCCTCTTCGCGTGCGCTACAGCGGTTCCCGCGTGGTCTCAGCCAGAATCAAACCATGCAATGCTCCTCCCTTCGATCATGCTCTTCGCCGGACTCTGCTGCCTCAATTGCCTCGCCATCGAAATCTGGGAGCGGCCAGTGGGGCCATCGCACCAATTCACGATTCCCTCATTCGCCTTGTGTGTCGCGGTTGCTTCCGCCGCGGTCATCCTTGCGCGGCACGGCTCCGGACCAGCGCGCGTGGCGGCCTCCGCTCTGGCTTCTGCTTTGGTCATGCTCGCTCTCGACCGTTTGTACCGCCGATTTACAGATCGAACCCCCAGCCATGAAGAATCCGCCGGCTTTCTCCTGGCCATGCGCATCGCCGTCGACGCCGCTCTCCTCACGCCCGTCTTCTTTGTCCTTCCGTGGCGCGGATGATCGAGAACACCGTCAGCCTTGAATGTCCGCCGCGCCTCGATACCATTCGCGGCTTCGACCGCATCGCACGCCTCTATCGTCCGATGGAGTACCTCTCCTTCGGCCCGATGCTCGAGCGCTGCCGCTTCCACTATCTCCCCGAGGTCAGAAATTGCCGCCGCGCACTCGTCATCGGAGATGGCGACGGCCGCTTCGTTGCCAAACTTCTCACCACCCACCCACATCTCTTCGCCGAAGCTGTCGACTCGAGCCCCGTTATGCTGCGCCTTCTCGAAAACCGCGCCGCAAAACTCGGAATTCGCAATCGCCTTACCACCAATTGCAAAGACGCCCGAGCTCTCGAGACCGCCAGCACCTACGACCTCGTCTGCACCCACTTCTTCCTCGATTGCCTCACCGAATCCGAAGCCGATCACCTCATCGCGCGCCTCGGCCAGCATCTCGCACCCGGCGCTCAGTGGCTCGTCTCGGAATTCCAGGTTCCAGCCGGCCGGGTGCGAGCATGGCTCGCGCGACGCTTCGTATCGGCTCTTTACTTGGCCTTCCGCATCCTCACCGGCCTCGCCGTTCGCGAGATTCCACCGTGGCCCGCTATACTCGGCCGCCACGGCTTCGAGCGCAAAGCATCCCGCACTTTCCTCGGCGGCCTCCTCGTATCCGAGTTATGGCAACAGGCAACCGCCCGCAACATCCCGCGCTCCCATCCATCAATGGCTCTCGCGACTGAAATGCAAATCAACCTGAGTTCTATTCCCGGCATCGACCCTGGCCCCGAACCTGTGTTCGACCCGCCCACGCCACCGACCCCGGACCCCGCGCCGGGTCCCGCCCCGGAACCGGATCCAATGCCCTACTCAGGCCCCATCCCCGCGCAGCAACCCGTCACGTAGCCACCCTGCGGCGAAGAATGTTCTCGAAGCTCGGCGCCGGCTCTGGCCGCATCTTTTCCTCGCAGAGAGCGCTCCGCGCAGCAACCAACTTCACCAGTTCGTCCCCGATTCGCGCAACGGGCGCTCGCCAGTCGCCCGCCGTCTTCTGGCGAAACACCCGCGCCGTCGGATACCACGCCGAGTCCTCGCGCGCATCCATCCAGCGCCAGTCCGCCAGATGCGGCAGAACCACCCAAACCGGCAACCCCATCGCGCCCGCAAGATGCGCCATCGCGGTATCCACGGTGATCACCACATCGAGTGTTGCCACCAGGGCCGCCGTCTCGGCAAAATCGTGGCTGGCCGAGCACACGTCTACCAACGGAAATTCACCCGCCAGCCCGCGCATCTGCTGCACGGCTTTTCCCTTCTGCAGCGAAAACCACGCAATCCCTGGAACCTCTGCCAGCGGCAACAACGCCCGCAACGGCATCGACCGGCAATCGTCGCTTCTGTGTTCGGGATTCCCCGCCCATGCCACTCCCACCCGCAACCCCTCGCCCTTCCATCGCAGCCGCGCGGTTTCTACTTCTGTATCAGCGGCGCGCACATAAGGGAACCGCGCCGGAATCGTCTTAACCGCCCCACTAAATGCCAGCGGCAAACTCATCAGCGGGCAATGCCGCGCAAATACGGGCAACGGTTCGCCGCGTTCAACGACCCGCACACCAGCAACGTTCACCAGCGAATGTGCCAGCAGCCGTTTCAGCGAAGGCTGCACCTCCAGCACAACCCGTCCGCCGCGCTCGGAGACCAGCGGAACATAGCGAACAAACTGCAGCGTGTCCCCCAGTCCCTGCTCCGCGTGGAGCAGAATCGTCTCCCCATGCAATCGCTCACCCCGCCACTGTGGCTGCGCGAAGTCCCTCCTGCGCAGGCGCAACTCGCGAAAGTCCCATCGCCACTCATGCTCCCGCCAGCCCTCTTCGAACCTTCCCTGACGCAGATAAGCGAGCCCGAGATTGTAGTGGCCACCTGCGCTGCTCGAATCGAGCTCCACCGCCCGCTCGTAATGGCGAAGCATCCCCGCACCATCGCCCAGCCGCATCAGCACGTTGCCAAGATTCGTATGTGCCGCCGCGTATTCCGGTTCGAGATCAATCGCACGCCGGTAGCACGAGGCAGCCTCCTCATCGCGCCGCTGCTGGAAAAGCGCGTTGCCCAAGCTGCTGTAGTGCGCCGCCTGCTCCTCTTCGAGAGCCAACACGCGGCGAAAACACTCCTCCGCGCGTCGACTCTCCTGAAGCGCCATCCAGGCATTTCCCAAATTATGGTGAGCCGCCACGGTCTTCGGATCGAGAGCCAGAGCCCGCTCGTAGCACCCCGTCGCGCCCCGCGCCTGCCCCAGCATCTGCAGCGCATTGCCAAGATTGCACCAGGCCTTTGTGTACTGAGGACGCAGCTGAAGCGCCTTGCGGCAACACAACGCCGCCTGCGCAAACGCGCCTTCGTCATAATGCAAATTCCCCAGGCTCAGCAGCGCTTCAGGAAAAGCCGGCCGCAAATGCAGCGCCTCCTCATAGGCACCCCTCGCCTCTCGACGCCGCCCGGCCGCTGCCAGAGCCGCTCCGAGCGCATAGTGCAGCGCGGCATCGCCGGGCGATTTGCGAAGCGCCGCCCGATACATCCCGATGGCCTGATCGACTTTGCCCTGCCGGCACAGGAGATGCCCCAGCGATTTCTCCGCCCTGCCCGAACTGCTTTTGAGACACGCCGCTTTTTCCCAGGTCCGTCGCGCATCGTCCTCGCGCCCTCGTGCTACCTCGACGTCACCAAGACAACACCAGGCAGCCGCCAATCCGGGCCGCAACTCCAGAGCCCTGCGGCACCACGCCTCCGCATTCTCCAGATTCCGCGCCGCCTGTTCGGCCGCCTGGTTTCCGGCAGCCGGGTCGACCGCCGACAGGTACGCCTCTGCCAGGCTGACCGCGAAACCCGCATTCCCAGGACGCAACTCCACAGCCCGCGCCGCTAGCTGGATCGCCGCCTGCCACTGACCGCTCTGCCGCGCGATGAGCCCCATCAACGCCAGCGCATCGGCATCATCGGCATACTGCTGAAACGCCTTTTGATAACAGCGGCTCGCCTCAAGCAAACGCCCCGCCGCGTGATGCGGCAGCCCTTCCCGCACACCAAGCGCCAACGAAGCAAACGCACTCGGCTCCCGTCCCTCCATCGCAGAACGTGCTGCAAGCAGCAGTCCGTGCCTGGACCGGAAAAATCCCGGAAATTAAAGCGTTCTTACCGTATCCCCCAATAACCTGCCCCGCAAAATTAACATTCACCGACTCCTTCGATTGTTACAATCAGGTTACAAATCGAGAGGACAAGACCACACCGCCAGCTTTCGCCCCATGAATCTCTATATTCTTCGCCATGCCAGCGCGGGCACACGGCGCGCGAACCCCCTCATCGATGTCAAGCGCCCCCTCGATAAAGAAGGCAAGCAGCAATGCCTCCTCGTCGGCAGCTTCCTCAACGCCCTCAATGTCCAGTTTGACCGCGTCGTATCGAGCCCTCTCAAGCGCGCCCTGCAAACCGCTTCGCTCGTCGGCACCGAAACCGGTTACGAAAGCAAAATCGAAATCTCTGAAGCCCTCGCTCCCAACGCCACCGTGCAGAAGTTTCAGGATCTCGTCCGCAGCCTCACCAGCTACGACAACGTCCTTGTCGTCGGCCACAATCCCAACCTCACCGTCTTCTTCGGATCGCTCCTCGCGCCTTCGAGCCGCATCAGCACGCGCCTCCGCAAAGGCGCAGTCGCCCGCATCGACTGCACCCGCCTTCCCGGTACACTCCACTGGCTCGTCGATCCAAGGATTCTGCGCGGCATCTACGCCAAAGCCACAAAAAGATCGCGCCCGAAGACCTCGCGAAAGTAGCCCGCCTCTTTGCGCAGTGACCACAGCTCCAGCTCCGCCCCCGTGCGCCCCGGCAGCAGCTCCATCGTCACGCGCTTCGGATAAACCCGCACACGCACCTTCAGCACGTCGCTGGCGCGATCCTGATTCAGCGCAACCGCCAGCCGCAGCAGCACCACCGCGCGGCGAACATGGTCGTACTCCTCTGGAGGAACCTGCCGCATCGTCCGCCCCTCCGGCGCGGGCCGGCTCTTGCCCAGATAGCGCGCGATCGCCGAGGTGACCACGCGCTGCTGCGGCGTAAAACCATAGAGCTCCGAATTCGCGATGATGTACTGCGCGTGCCGGTGATAACCTTGGTGATTCAAAAATTTTCCAATGTCTCGCAGCATCGCCGCCGCTTCCACCCAGGTCTGATATTCCGGCGGCAATCGGTGCGCTGCCGCCAGATCGCGGAACAGCTGCGCCGCATGCTGGCGCACCGGCTCAGCCTGCCGCGGGTCAATCCCATACAACCGGCACGTCTCTTCGATCGCCTGCCATCGTTCCCGCTCGAACTCCTGATGCACAGACGCTCGCGGATCCTGCTCGGCCAGCATCTGCGCCAGAATCCCGTCGCGCAGCCCCATCGGCGAATAGCGGAACCCGGGCAGCCCGAGCCCCTCCAAAATCGCGGCAAACACATGCGCGCCCGCCACAATAATCTCAGTGCGCTTCGGCCCTATCCCCGGCACCGCCGACCGCTCCCCCATCTTCATCTTCGTCAGCTTCGCCGTCAGCTGCCGCACCGTCGCCGTCGGAATCACTTCCCTCCCGGACGCGCCCCTGACTACACCGTTCTTGCCGCTGCGCCGTTTACCGAGCGCCCGTCCCGCATCATAAAGAGCCGCAGCCGTTCCCGACGTCCCGATCGCTAAATGCACGCCATCGGGATGGATCCGCCGCTTCGCCCGCCGCAGCTCGCGATCGATAAACTGCCGCAGCCGCCGCACCTCATCCTTGCCCGGCACTTCGCTGCGCACGAATTCCTGCGTCAACCGCACCGCTCCCAGCGGCAAGCTGATCGTCTCGTGAATCCTCTTGTGTTCCGAGAGCGTGATCTCGCAGCTGCCGCCGCCCACGTCAATCAGGACGCAGCGTCCGCCTGCCCCCGGCTCATTCTCGACCACTCCGCGATGGATCAGCCGCCCCTCTTCGAGCCCCGAGATGATCTCCACATCCCAGCCCGTCTCATCGCGGACCCACGCCTGAAACGCCCGCGAATTACGCGCATCCCGCATCGCCGATGTCGCCACTGCGCGCACCCGGTCCGTCCCGTGCGTCTGTACCGCCTTGTAAAAGCGCTTCAGGGTCCGCAGCGTCAGCGCCATCGCCTCCGGCGAGACGATCCCCGTCTCAAAGACGCTCGCCCCCAGCCGCGTGACCTCGCGATCCTCGTGTACGACGCGCAGCCGATGCCGCACCACGCGGCCAATCTTCAGCCGGCAGGAGTTCGATCCGATATCGATGGCTGCAAAGGTTTGCATCTTTTCACATCAAGCGCTGTGTTCGGCTCCAGGGCCGCTCACTCAGATATTCGCATGCCCGCAAGAATGTGGGAGCCACATCCGATCGCTGCGTGGCTGTGAACATTGCTCGCCATCCGCGCCCGCGGTCAGCCAACACGCTTCCCCGGCCGATCCTGAACGCTGAGCGCTGAGCGCTGAACGCTCCTGCGCGAAACCGCCAGCCACTCCCCCATCAATCGCCCGCGCAGCTTCGCCGCCGTCTTCATCGCAACCACATAATGCCGCTCCCGTTGTTCCTCGATCAGCGAAGTCAACTCCTTCGCATCATCGCCCAGAGCCGTGTGCGCTTCTTCAGCCAGCACCAGCCAGTCGTGCCAGTCGCCGATCTCATCCTGCAGCTTCTTCAGCGCCTCGCCCACCTGCTTCGCCTGCTCGTCTCCCCGCGCCGCCAGCTCCGCCACATAACGCGCCTTCTTTGCGCCTTTGCGAAAATCGTGCAGATTCCCCGCATCCAGCACCTGCATCTCCGTCGTCAGCCGCGCAAAGCGGTCGAGCGCTACTACACCGGGTGCCTTCTTCCGCGAACGTCGCGCACTCTTCTCTTGCAGTGCGGCTTCCAGCTCCTCCATCCGCTTGTCCAGCTTCTCGACCAGCTCCGGCGCGTGCCCCCGCAGCCCATGCGCCAGCTCGTCCCGCCGATGCTTCAGCCACGCATCCAGATCGCCCGCCTGCTGCTCCACAACCCTTCCCCGCAATCCCGCCTCCGGAGTCTCAACCAGACCGGGCGTCACAGCAGCCGCACTTTCTCGCGTCTTCTCACCCTCTTGCCCAGCATCTCTCCTCACCAGCTTCTCCAGCAGCTTCCGATGCACATCCAGATCGCGCACCTCCCCCGCCGCATGACGAATCTTCTTCAGCAGCTTCATCGCGGCCACCGCCGCGCTCTGCAACGGTTCTCCAACCGGAACCTCCCGCAACAGATTCTCAAGCGTAGCCTGCAGCCGCCGCGTTCCCGTGCGCGTGTCGTGAACAGCGTCAACCCCGGGATCGTCCCCGCATTGCATCAGATTTTCGCGCAGCTTTGCCGCCAGCCGCCGCACGTTTTCACGATCGTCCGGCATTGCTACAGGCCCCGCTGCCCGCGCGCTCTCGCTGCTATTCTGATTTTTGTGCCGAATCATAATCCCGATCCCACGAAAGCCCGCGCCCAAGGTCACCACCCGATGACATTTCCATCGCTCTCCGCGGCACGATCCACCACTCCTCAGCCATCGCTTTACTCTACTCCCGCGCGCGCATGGACCCTGCTCGCCCTCGTCTTCATCGCTGTCTATTTTGCCGCGCTGTTCTCGCCCGCGCTCCTTGACGACGCAGACGCCACCCACGCCCAGGCTGCCCAGCACATCGCCGCCACCGGCGACTGGGTCACGCTTTACGTCAACGGCATCCGGTATCTCGAAAAACCTCCCCTTCCTTACTGGATGGTCGCCTTCGACTATCACCTCTTCGGCCAAAACGTCTTTGCCACTCACCTGCCGATGGCGCTCGCTCTGCTTGGCTGCTCCGCCATCGTCTGGCTGTGGGCTCGCCGCGCCTGGGGAGACAGAGCAGCATTCTACTCCGCACTCGCCATGCTCACCTCAGTCGGCGTCTTTCTCTTCACCCGCACCCTCATTCCGGAATCGATCCTCACCTTCCTTCTCCTTCTCGCCCTTTACAGCTTTCTCACCGGCATTGAGGATCGCAAACCCGGGCGCTTCTATCTCGCTTACTCCGCGCTCGCACTGGCCCTGCTCGCCAAGGGCCTCATCGCTCCCCTCTTTTTTGTAGCAGCCATTGTTCCTTATCTCGTTATCACCGGAGAATGGCGACGCTGGCGACAGTTCCATCTCCTTACAGGATTGCTGCTCTTCCTCGCCATCGGCGCGCCCTGGCACATCCTCGCCGGGCTGCGTAACCCAGACCACGGCAACCCCATCGGCAATATCCCCACCCCCGGCCACGTCCACGGATTCTTCTACTTCTATTTCATCAACGAGCACTTCCTCCGCTTCCTCGGACTCCGCTACCCGCATGACTACAACCGCCAACCCTGGTACGTCTACTGGCTCGGCCAGCTTATCTGGCTCTTTCCGTGGAGCCTCTATCTGCCCGTGGCCATTCGGCGCGCATGGCGTAATCGCCACATCTTCTACTCCGACCTGCGTTACGAGGCCACCAACACCATCCAGTTCCTCGATCCCAAACTTACCGCATACGAATCCTCCGCCCTCGCCGCGCGCCTCCGCTTCCGCGCCCGCACCAGCCTGCTGCTCACCCTTTACGCCGGCTTCATCCTCGTCTTCTTTGCCCTTTCCACCAATCAGGAGTACTACACCTGGCCCATGTATCCGGCGCTCCTCATGCTCATCGCTGGAGCCCTCGCCGTCATCGAGGAATCCCCCACCGGCGGCCAAAAATCCCGCTGGCTCGCGGGCGCGCAAATTCTCTTCATGGTGATCGGCCTTGTCGCAGCCGCTCTGCTCGCCTGGGGATTATGGCAGTCGCGTCATTTGCCCTACGTCGCCGACATCGGCACCCTCATGGCTCACCGTGGAGTCGGCGGCTACACCCTCTCCATGTCGCACTTCTTCGACCTCACCGGCCCGTCTTTCGCCGCGCTCCGCATGCCTGCGATCCTGGCCGCGCTGGCGTTCTTCCTCGGCCCACTCACTGCATGGCGCCTCCGCCGGCAAGGCCACTCCTTTGAATCGACCGCAACCGTCGCCTTCACGACTGCCGTCATCCTCATCGCCGCGCACATTGCTCTGGTGCGCTTTCAACCCATGCTGTCATCGAAGGCGATGGCCGAGACCATCAACCACCTCACCGCCCAACCCGCCAACGCCAATGCACAGCTGATGCTCTATGGAGATCAGTCCGATGGCTCATCGATCCTCTTCTACACGCATCGCCAGGCGCTGCTGGTGCACGGCAGCACCTCGTACTTCGCTCCTCAAAAAGGCGGGGATCGCGGCGAGACCTTCGGCTCCTCCATGATCTGGGGCTCCGACTATCCCGACGCGCCGCACATTTTTCTGAACGATGCCGGCCTGCTCCGCCTCTGGGGAACCGGCCCACGCAAATTCCTCTTCGTACCGGGAGACTTCCACCACCACGTCGAGACGCTCCTCGGATCCCGCCTCTATCCCGTCCAGGACCTCTCCGACAAATCCCTCTACACTGACCGGCCGCTGTAGTCCCTGCTCCCTATTGCCTACTGCCTACTCCCTGCCTTCAGGGCAGCTTCTGCACCGACGTCCCCTCCGGGATCGTCAGTTCAAACTGCTCATCGTTCAGCTGCTGGTTTACCGTCAGCTTCTGGAATGTAATCATGATCTGATACTGATCCAGCGGCCGCTTGATGGTGATCGTCCCAGGAAGGTGTTCCGCCCCGAACGTCTGCATCGGTCCATACGTCGCCTGCGTCTGGATCTGCCCGCTCTGGTCGTAGATGTCTTCTTCGATAGGCCGCAGGTCGATACGGCTGAAGTAAATCACGCGCGTGGGATGCAGGATGTTGCTGTTTCCCTGCCGGACCGCAACAGTCAGCACGTACTCCGGTATTAGCTCCAGCTTCCTCGTCTTCGGATTGATCTCCGTCTTGCTGTCCGCCGACGGCAGCAACTCATCTTCCGGTCCGATCTTTCGAATCAGCAGCGAATCCACAAAGATATACGGCCGCATGTTCTCGAAGGCATTCTGTGAAGGCGGCTTCGGCTCGGCATTCGTCCCTTCAATCACCTTGTTCTTCGGTGGAATCCACAGCCGGAACGTTTTGCCGTCGCTCGCCATGTCGAACGCCCGCGTATGCACCACCGGCAAAAAACCAATCACCCGCAGCGACTCCGGCTTCCGCAGCAGAATATATCCGCTGAACGACGTATAAGTCGTCTCTTTGCCCTTCAGCGATCCGCCCTCGGTAGCTGTGAAAGTCACCGTCGCGTTCAGTGAGTTAATCGCATCGTATTGCTTGTTAATCGCATCGACCAACTGCCCCGGCGGCGCGCTCAGCACGTTCTTCGGTATCTGCGCCTGCGGCACTCTCCGCGTATGCCACAGACACCCATTCAGCACCGGCAACGCCAGCATCAGGGCAACTGAAATTCCACTCCGAATGCGTCGCATCCCACCCAGTTCAACAAAGTGCGAGTATATGCGCTGACCCGACCGGCTAACCTCCCTTACCCGCACCCGGCCGTCCACCATCATTGCGGCGAGCCCGCATTGCGCACCGCCCGCCGGTACGCCTCCACATCCTTAGCGTGCTGTTCGAGCGTCGCCGAGAAACGCGACCGGCCCGACGGATCGGCGCTCGCCGCCACAAAATACAAATAATTCGTCTGCGCCGGATGCATCGCTGCCTCGAGCGACTTGAGCCCCGGATTGCAGATCGGTCCCGGCGGAAGCCCCGCATGACGATACGTGTTGTACGCGGAATTCGCATGTAAATCCGACTGATAAATCGTCCCCCGGTACCTCCCATCGAGCAGAGCCGCATAAATCACTGAAGGATCGGTCATCAGCGGCATGTGCTGCGCCAGCCGATTCACGAACACACTCGCAACCATCGTCCGCTCTGCATCGAGCGGAGTCTCCTTCTCCACCAGCGACGCCAGCGTAACGGTGCGATGATAATCCGCCGTCAATCCAATCCCCTGGGCCGCCTGCCGGAACCGTTTCACCATTGCCGCCACCATCTCCACCGGCTCCGTGTGCCGCGCAAAGCGATAGGTGTCCGGAAACAAATAGCCCTCCAGGCTGGGGGCAGCCGGATCAAGATCGTTGATCAGCGAGGCATCCTGTTTCGTCGCCGCCAAAAACGCCGCCTTTGATCCCAGGCCCTCCGCCTCCACCCGCGCTGCAATATCGAATACGTTCGACCCCTCCGGAATCGTCAGCGCCACCGTATACACATCGCCCCGCCGGATCCGGTCCCACACCGCCTCCATCGGCACCGGATGATCGAAGCGGTACTCCCCAGCCTTCAACGTCCCGCCCTTCACCTCATGCAGCGCCAGAAACACATACCGGCTCCTGATGATCCCCTGCCCCTTCAGCACCGTCGCAATCTGCATGCTCGACATCCCCGGCGCAATCTCCACGAACGTCTCCGCCCGCGGACCGGCCGGGACCATCAGCGCGTATCCCGCCACACCGGCCACTACCAACACCACCAAAAAAATAAAAGGAAAAAAATGTCGCACGAAAGCCAGAATCCATTCTTCGAATAATGTCTCTTTGATTCCCTAACCCATTGTAAGATGCGGCTTTCCTCCCTGTTCTTCGCGCTCGAACTGGTCTCACACATCTCAGACTTCTGGGGAGACCACGTAGGAGACCCGCCGTCCAGGCTACCCACGCGTTGCGGTTGGCGCGATGGGGTGCTCCAAAGCGGGGCTCACGGTCCTGACCGAAGCCATAGCGCTGTATGTGAGACCAGTTCTACTATCGTTACTGTGGAACCCCGCCTTCTGGGCCTCGATTTCGGCGACCGCCGTATCGGCGTCGCCGTCTCCGATGAGCTCGGCCTCACCGCCCAGCCCGTCCTTACCCTCGTCCGCAAAAACGCGAAGGACGACCTGAAATCCCTCGGCCGCCTTCTGCGCAAATTCGGCTGTTCCGCCATCGTCCTCGGCAATCCCCTCTACATGTCAGGCGACGTCAGCCCCCAGGCCACTAAAACTCACGCCTTCGCCGAATCCCTCCGCGTCGCCTTCTCCCTGCCAGTCCACCTCTGGGACGAACGCCTGACCTCCGCCGAAGCCCACCGCCATCTTCACGCCGCCGGCCGCCCCCTCTCCGGCCATCGCGAGGTCGTCGATCAGGTTGCTGCCGTGTTGATTTTGCAGAGCTTTCTCGACGCCCACCGTGCCCGCGACCCGTCGTATAATCCTCATTGAGGCGGTACCCCAGCCGAATATCCTTGCCAGCGGTTTTGTTTCTGTTTAGCGGCGCGGATTCAACCGTCCGTTCCGCATCGCATTGGTTTTGTCACGATGCAACAGCCCGGGAAACAGCCCCTGACAGAAAAAAGATTCAATGCCCGAACACATCAAGCAAAAGCTTCTGGAAGAGATTAAACAGCTCGAACATGAGCTCACCCATGAACTGCCCGCTGAAATCAAAAAGGCAGTGGCCATGGGCGACCTGAGCGAAAATGCCGAATACCACATGGCCAAACAGCGCCAGGATTTCGTCAACGCGCGCCTCGGTCAGCTCAAAAAGCGCATGGCCGAGCTAGCCCTTGTCAATCTCTCCAACATCCCACGCGACCGCGCTGCTTTCGGTTCCACCGTCCTTGTCTACGACACCTCGAAAGATGAGAAAATCGAATATAAACTCGTGACCAGCGAAGAGTCGGACGTGAGCAAGGGCCTCATCTCCACCACCTCGCCCATCGGCAAGGCTATCGTGGGCAAGCAGGTGGGCGATATGGCCACTGTTGTCACGCCCAACGGCAAGCGCGAGCTGGAAATTTTGAAGCTGGCCACCATTCACGACGAAGCGCAAACCGAAGCCGAAGCCGGTAAGTAGTGAGCAAAGAACCTCAAATCACGTGGACCCGTGCGTTCGGCGCCGGCTGCGGTGTGATCCTTCAGGCCATCGTGAATGGCCTTGCCCTCACCCGCATTTCCCCCAACGTTCTAACCTTCCTCGGGCTCGTCATCAATACCGGCGCTGCCGTGCTCTTCGGCTTCGGTAATCAACAGAACTACGTCCGCATGTTCTTCTTCGCCGGCTTGGTCATCATCGGCGCGGGCATCTTTGACATGGTGGACGGACGCGTTGCCCGCCAGACCCAGCAGGTCACCGTCTTTGGAGCCTTCTTCGACTCCGTCATCGACCGCTACTCCGACGTCGTCCTCTTCTTCGGGCTCCTCGTCTTCTACGCGCGCGGCAATCGCCTCTTCTACGTCTTCCTCGCCGCCTTTGTCATGGTCACTTCGCTGATGGTCAGCTACACCCGCGCCCGCGCGGAGGCCCTCATCGGCAAGTGCAAAGTCGGCTTCATGGAGCGCCCCGAGCGTGTCGTCCTCATCATTCTCGGCGCCCTATTCGAGCGCTGGGGAGTCATGGCCCCCGTCCTCTGGGTCCTCGCCGTCATCTCCACCATCACCGTCGTCCACCGCATCCTCTACACCTATCAGCAGACCCGGCATTTGGCGCCCGTCGTCGAAATCCAGCACATCGTCCAGCCGTCGGCAACCATCCAGCCCGTTCCGCAACCGATAGCTATGCGCGAACAAGATCCCCGTCCCGAACTCCGCGCCTCCAACGCGCCGCGCGTTTGAGCTAAATCATGATCGCCCTGCCGTCGCATTCTCCGCTATGCAGTCTGTCACCTTGGTTCTTGTGATTTTCTGCACCCCGCACCCTGTAACCTATACCCTAACTACTGTTCCAACAGCGCCGTCTTAGGATCCAGCCCCGCCGCCCGCCGCGCCGGAATCCATGAGGCAAACACTGCAATCGCCAAAAAGATAACCGTCATGGTTACAAATGTAGCCGGGTCTGTAGCCTTCACCCCCACCAGCATCGCCGTCATCACCCGCCCCAGCACGACCGCCGCCAGAACCCCAATCGCAATCCCGATCCCGCTCAGCCGCAGCCCCTGCACCACCACCAGCCGCACAATATCCCCGCGCTGCGCTCCCATCGCCATCCGCACTCCGATCTCCGCTGTCCGCTGCCGTACCGCCGTCGACAGCACCCCATACAGCCCCACGCCCGCCAGCGCTCCCGCAATCACCGCGAACACCGAGATCAGCAGCAGCGAAAACCGCGTCCCCGCCTGCGCCGTATGCACAATCTCGTCGCCCGTCTCGACTTCCGTCACCAGAAACTGGGGATTCAGCTCATGCAGCGCCTGGCGCACCTGGTTTTCATAAGCCGCAGGGTCGCTCCCCGTGCGTAGTGCCCAGGAACGAACGCCGCCGTTTCCCAAAAATCCATCGGTGAAGTAAATCTGCTCGCGCCCTGGCTCGGCCAGCGACTCCTCCCGTTGATGCGCAACCACTCCCACAATCTCCACAAATTCCGCCTCAGGCGTCCGAACCCTCGTCAGGATTCGTTTCCCCACCGCCGACTGTCCCGGAAACGCCTTGTCCGCCAGCCTCTGATCGACAATCACATGATTCCTGCCCGGCAGATTGTCGTCATCCGTGAACGTCCGTCCCGCCAGCAGCGGCGTTCGCGTCGTCTCGAAATATCCAGGCAGCACAACCTCAAAATCCGTCGCCTGATACCTGCTCGGATCCTTCCCCGCGTCTGCCGTCCCCCATCGGATCGGGCTAAAATCTCCCGTCAGCGGAAATGGAAAGGACGCTGTTACATTTTGCATACCCGAAATCGCACGCAGCCGATCCTCGATCTGCCGCACCATCGCCGCTCGCTCTTCAGGCGTCGGTCGATGCGTCGGATTCCCCGGAAACTGTAACTGAAACGTGAGCAGGTTGTGCGCATCGAATCCCGGATCGACCCGCTCCAGATCCAGAAAGCTCCGGAACATCAGTCCCGACCCCACCAGCAGCACAAACGACAGCGCTACTTCCGCCATCACCACCAGATTCCGCACCGTCGCGCCGCTCGCCAGCCCCGAAGTCCGCCCACTCCCCCGCAGCACATTCATCAGCGCCGGCAGCGTCGCCCGCCACGCGGGAGCCAGCCCGAACAGCACAGCCGCCACCAACCCCGCCAGTGCCGTGAACCCCAGCACCGATCCATCGATCCGAATGCTGTCGAGACGCGGCAGACTCTCCGGAGCCAGCGCCCGCAATTCACGAATACCAGCCCACGCCAGCACCAAACCCACCGCTGTTCCCATCAGCCCCAGCAGCGCAGCTTCCGCCATCAGTGGAGCAATCAGACGCCACCGGCTCGCGCCCAGAGCCGCGCGCACCGCAAACTCGTGCTCCCGCAGCGAAGTCCGCACCAGCAGCAGATTCGCCACATTCGCGCACGCAATCAGCAGCAAAAAAATCACCGACCCCATCAGCGCCAGAATCGCCGGCCGCACCTCCGCCACCAGGTGCTGCGCCATTGGCTCGATCGTGATCTGATATCCAATCGACGCGTCCATCGGAATCGTCCTGCGACCCTCCGCCGCAACCGCATCGGCCGCACTCTGCGCCTGTTCGGCCGTCACGCCCTCCTTCAACCGAGCGACCGGAACGATGGAAAATCCATTACGCTGCGCCACATCGTACGCCAGGCGGTTAGCCACCCACACATCCGGCGCGGCTTCCTGATCGGCCGATGGCGGCAGGTACAGCCTGAATCCCGGAGCCAGCACCCCCACAATCAGCGGTCCCGGCCGTCCCTGCGCCTGCATGCTGCGCCCAATCGCCTTCCGGTCGCCGCCGTAGCGCCGCATAAAGTACTCGTAGCTGAGGATGCCGATCTGCGGCGGCGGAGGAGGTGTTGCCGCGTCCGCTGTGCCTCCAGCCGGAGGCTGCGCCGCCGGCGTTCCATCTTCCGCAATAAAATCCCGGCCATATAGAATCTTCGTCCCCATCACCTGAAAGAAGTTGGTTGTCGCAATCCCCGTTCGCAGTTGTTCCGGCGTCCCATCCTCGCGCACCACAACATTGCGGAACGTAAACACTCCGGCCATATCTGAGAACACAGACTTCGTTCCATCGCGCAGATCGATGTAATCCGCATTCGAAAACGGCAGCCCTTTTACATGCCGCTTCGTCAGATCCATCCCCCCAACTACAAGCTGTCCCGGATCCTTATATGGCAGCGGACGCAACAGCACCGCGTTCATCACGCTGAAAATCGCCGTGCTTGCGCCCACGCCCAGCGCAATCGTCGTTACCGCAATCGACGTAAACCCCGGTTTCCTCCGCAAAATCCGCCCCGCGAGCAAAACCATCTTCAGCATCGTGACCTCCCTCAGATAACTCCACCGTTCGTCTCTTCTGTTCCCTGGTCCCCGCCCCCTGTTGTCTGTTCCTGCCTCACCGCGCAGCCGCTTCGCACCATTACGCCCCAGCGTTCAAAAGCAAAAAGGGGAGCAGCCCCAGCCGCTCCCCACCGTAGGCTTTCCCTGTTCCCTATTCTCTGTTGCCTGTTCCCTGCCTTTTCACCACCGCCCCCACGCGCGGCTGATGTAATCCGTCATCGTCATCGTGATCAGCACAAGAAACGTGAAGAACCCAGCCGCCACCGTCAGCTTCGTAAGCTTCGAGCTGTACTTCACGTGCATGAAGAACAGAACCACCAGCGTCATCTTGATGCACGCAATCGCCAGCGCTACAACGGCATTAAAGTCGCCCAGCTCCACATAAGAGACTGCGGTTGTAGTCGCCGTAAGGACCAGCAGCGCCGTGCCGATCAGCAGGTAGACCTTCGGGCTGACAATGTGCTCCTCATGATGCGTCGGTTCGTCGGTATGTTTCGCTTCAGCCATTGAGTCTCCGCCCCTTGCGCCACCGATTTCTAGCCTACTCCCTACTCCCTATTGCCTACTCCCTGCCTTACTGATGTCGACTAATCAGATACAGCAGCGGGAATAGAAAAATCCAGACAATATCGACAAAGTGCCAGTACAATCCAAAATTCTCAACAGGCGCAATGTGTCCGCTCGTATAAGCACCACCCCACGCCCGAATCGTAAGAAGCGTCAGCAGCGAAACACCGATAATCATGTGCAGCGCATGCATCCCCGTCATCGCGAAATACAGCGAGAAGTAAACCTGCGTTTTCTCCGCCATATCCAGCTGCAGCGGCTTATCCGCCGGATAATCGGGATTCACCTTCATGAAACCCTCGGGGCTGAAGTTCAGTCCCGGCACGTGATGTTCCACCCACTCGTCGTGCCACTCATACGCCTTAACGCACAAAAAACCGCAGCCCAGGAAAATGGTCGCAATGCACCAGCCCACCAGCGCTTTGCGCATCCGGGTTTCGGATGCGTGAACCCCCATGGCCATCGTAAAGCTCGAAATAATCAGCAGCGTAGTATTCAGCGTTCCTGCCCAGATGTGCAGCGAATGGCTCCCGTCCACAAAAGCCGGGTAATACCAGTTACGGAAAATCAAATAAGCGCAGAACAGCCCGCCAAAGAACATGATCTCCGTCAACAGGAACAGCCACATGCCAAACGTGGCCGATTCCCGCTGCTGCTCCACGCTCTCGAAATGATGTCGCAGAAATGGCGGATGCTCGTGCTCGGTATGCGCCGTCTCCGCGGTCTGAGCCGCAAGTGTGTGGCTATCCAACAGTAGGCACCTCGCTCCCCTTTTTACTTTCCAGCCACTCGTAATCGTAAGCTTCGTGCGTCACGATCGGGGTCGCGGCAAAATTTTCGGTCAGCGGCGGCGACTGAATTTGCCACTCCAGCCCTGTTGCCTGCCACGGATTTGGCCCCGCAATCTTCCCGTACTTCAGCGACCAGGTAAGATACAGCAACGGCAACAGGTAGCCCACGCCCAGCACGCTTGCCCCCGCGCTCGAAAATACGTTCAGCACCTGGAACTCGGGCGGATAAGCCGCGTACCTCCGTGGCATACCCAGATACCCAAGGATGAACTGCGGGAAAAACGTAAGAATAAATCCGACAAATGTAATAACCGCGGCCAGCTTCGAGACACCTTCCGGGTACATCCGCCCGGTCATCTTCGGCCACCAGAAGTGCACCCCCGACAAATACGCCATCAGCATCCCGCCCACCATCACAAAGTGAAAGTGGGCCACGATGAAGTAGGTCTCCGTCAGATGGATATCCATCCCCATCGACCCGAGAAATACCCCCGTGAGCCCCCCAATTGTAAATAGCCCGATAAATCCAAATGCGTACAGCATAGGCGTCTCAAATGTGATCGATCCCTTATATAAAGTAGCCGACCAGTTGAATATCTTGATCGCGGAAGGCACCGCCACCAGCATCGTCAGAAGCGAGAATACGAGCGCCGAGTAACTCGAAATTCCCATTACAAACATATGGTGCGCCCACACAAAGAATCCGAACACTGCAATCGCAACCGAAGAGAACGCCACCGCCGTGTAACCGAAGACCCTCTTCCGCGAGAACGTGCTTATGACTTCTGAGATCACGCCCATCCCAGGCAGGATCATGATGTAGACGGCCGGGTGCGAGTAGAACCAGAACAAATGCTGGAACAGAAGCGGGTCCCCCCCCTTCGTCGGATCGAATACCCCAATCCCGATCGTCCGCTCCAGCACCACCAGCACCAGCGTGATCGCCAGCACCGGCGTCCCCAGCACCATCAATAGCGACGCCGCATAGTGCGACCACACAAACAACGGCAGCCGGAACCATGTCATGCCCGGCGCGCGCATCCGGTGGATCGTCACAATAAAATTCAGACCGGTAAATATCGAACTGAACCCTGCAACAAACACCGCCAGACCCGCCGCCACCACATGCGTATTCAGATAATGCGTGCTCAGGGGAGTGGTAAACGTCCATCCCGTATCGACCCCGCCGAACGCCAGCACGCACAGGATCATGATCCCCGCCACGACATACAGATACCAGCTCAGCAGGTTGATCTTCGGAAACGCCAGATCCTTTGCGCCAACCATAATCGGAATTAAAAAGTTCCCGATCGTCGCCGGCACCGACGGCACCAGAAACAGAAACACCATGATGATGCCATGCGCCGTGAATACTTTGTTATAAGTGTCCGCGGCCAGCAGGTCGCTCGGCGGCGTCAGCAGTTCCAGCCGGATCAACCCCGCCATCGCCCCACCGATAAAAAAGAAGAACGTGATCGAGATCAGATACAGCATCGCGATCCGCTTATGGTCCCCTGTCAGCAGCCAGCTCTTCAGCCCGTATTCTTTGTTGAGATACGAAACCTTCGGTAGCGTGGCCGTTGTCTGATCAGGCAGAGTAACGATTGTGCTCATGGCTTCACCGTCCCTGGCGCAAGCGCCGAAGAAGATGTCCCCGGCGGCGTCGCGCCCGTCTGTATGGGCTGCTCTGCGCTGTTGTTGATCGTCTGTTCGATCCGGTATTGCGAATCCAGCCGCCGGATATATTCCACCAGATCGATTAGTCCTTCTTCGCTAACCTGCCCCTGGTAAGTCGGCATAATCGGTGCGTACCCGGCAACTTCATGCATCGTTGGATTCAGGATCGTATCCCGCAGAAATGCATCGTCCACGGTTACAAATGACCCGTTCTTCATCTGCAGGTGTGATCCATATACGTTCCCCAGGTTCGGCCCGTGCGCATTCGGCCCGCCGTTATGGCACGAGTTGCACCCCAGGCTCGCGAACAGCCGCTCCCCGTTCTGGGCGAGAGAATTTCCGCTCGTCGCGCCCGCGGCCCACGCCTCGTAGTCCTCGGGCGTCATTGCCACCACTTCACCAATCATCTGCGAGTGCAACGTCCCGCAATATTGCGTGCAGAACAGGTGATAAGTTCCCACCTGCGTGGCCTCGAACCATTCCGTGTTGTAGCGCCCTGGAATCACTTCGCGCTTCACCCGGAACGCCGGAATCGAGAAACTATGAAACACATCCTGGGAAATCAGCGTCACCTGAACCGGCCGATTGATGGGGATGTGCAGCGCATTGATCTCATGTTGCCCGCCTGGATGCTCCACCTTCCACATCCACTGTTTGCCGACCACATAAATATTCATCGCGTTCGCCGGCGGGCTATAAATCCTGAAGTACAGCAGCGCGCCCCAAACAAAGCAGATCATAAAGAGGATCAGGGGAATGATCGTCCACGTCGCCTCCAGCAGCGTCGACCCTTCAATCGGAGTAGCTACCGGGTTCATTTCCTTCCGGTACCGGATCGAGAATGTAACTACGAGGAACGCAACCGCGCCCAGACCCACGACTGAAATGGCCACCAGAAAAAAGTAAAGTGCGTCCGCATACGGCGCAATACTCGACGCCTCCGGCGGGAAGATCGCGAAGTGGGTGAGCCACTTAATTAAAAACTGCCAAAGTACCGGACTGATAAAGTGCATCGTCGCCTTTTTATCCGTTCACCAGATAAGCCTTCTGCTCCCGCGCTATGCGGAGATCCCGCCGAAAGTTCACAATCATGAAAGTTCCTAACCCCAGCACTGTCAGAATCCATCCCAGCTGCAAAATTCGTATGTAGATCAGCGTATGCCTGTTCTGGGTCGGATCGTACTGGTAGCAGTAAGTCAGCAGATTATCTACTGTCGACCCAATTGTCCCGTGCGAAGCCTCTACCAGCCCCAGCTGGATATCTTTGGGTGAAAACTCCACCCCCAGGTAGTATTGCGCCAGCCGACCCTCGGGCGTCGCAATCTCAATCGCGCTCGCATGCGCGAACTGTGTCATCTTTCCGTCCGGACCCTGCATCGGCACATAGCCAAATCCCACCGTGGTTGCAAGCGCCCGGATCGCCGCTTCCTGGCCGGTAAGGAAATGCCAGCCGTTCACATCCTGCGGCCGCCCGTAGCGCTTCATGTAGAACGCCTTCTCCCGCGCCGCGATCGACGGTGTTTCCATCGGATCGATGCTTACCAGAACCACGTTGAAATCCCGACCCGGATTGAACTTTGACATCTCCAGCGCACCCACCAACCCATCGATCTCTTCCGGACATAGAATTTTGCATTGGTAATACACCAGCGACAAAATCACCGGCCGCCTTCCGAAATAGTCGCCCAGCAGCACCGGCTTTCCCGACTCATCGCGAAACGCAAGGTTCAAGGGTAGCTGCGTGTTCAGTCGCTGCCGGATGCTAATCTGCTTCAGCAGTAAAGGCTGCCGATCGGCAGGAGTCCCCGGTTTTTCATAACCAAAAAACTGTCCTTGCGCATGCGCATTAGCTACAAAACCGAAACAAGAGAGCATGCAGGTAGCGAAAACCAAGGCCGCTCGCCCCAACCCCTTCCGAGTTATTGCGTATCTTTGCATTTTTGCCTTCGCCTGCTTCTGCTTCCCGACTGTCTCCTTCGCGGCCCACTATTTCCTACTGGCTGCTCTACTTATTATTTGCCTTACTGGAAGCCTGCTCTCCCGCCTGCTTCGGCTCGCCATGTAACTCCTGTTCATACGCCGTCCGCGCAAATCCATCCGTCAGCGGCATCTGCACATAGGGTGCCTTATCCCCCATCATCAACGCCTGATGTTGCGGTTGAGGCGCAACCGGCAGCCCCCGCTGCGCAATCAGCTCCATCGCTCGCGCAATCGGAATCCTCACTGCCCCGCCCGGCTTATCCACCCAGCTATAGTAGTTCAGCAGCAGGTTCTCGCGCTCGTGGAGGTCGGCCAGATCCTGATTGCCATCGTCAAGCTGCAGCCGCGGCGTCGGAAACTGCCGGGTCAACTCTGCCAGCTGCTCCTGCTCAAGCGCCGGATTCGACTGGATCGCCTTTCTCGGTGCAATCTGATTCGGCGCATTCCACTTATTCACTGGCCCATCCGCGCGGTCCAGCCCATTATTGATCACTTTTCCCATACCGAAGCAGAACACGAAAAACACGCCTACTGAGATGAACAGAGCGACCAGAAACACGATAATGCCGCCCGTGTTGGCGTCCGTAATTTCGTAACCCTCTCGTACCGACTCTTCGTCGAAATGAGCCTTCGGGTCCAGCTTCTTATCGTGCGAATCAGGCGTGGGCATATTCATGCTCCAGTATCTCGGCCAGGTGCGGATCGTTGGTCGCCACCAGCGGGCGCCGCTTCAGCTCCGTGAAGTAAGAAACCAACCAGAAGCTGATAAGCGCTCCCGGCATCGCGACGTACTCGAATATTCCCCAGCTCAGGTGCAGGTTACGAGCCGCATCCTTGAAGTTCGGCTCAATGAGCCAGAAAATGTCGAGAATGCGCGCGAATATCATAATGCAGCAGACCACCACCAACCTGCGCTTGATCCGTTTCAGGTCCCTCGACAACAGCAAGCTGAACGGGATCAGCCAGTGAAAAATGACGTCCAGCGTAGCAATCACACCCCATTGCCCCCGGATGCGATCCAGATACCACGGAATTTCTTCCGGCGAGTTACCCGACCAGATAATCAGGAATGAGGCGAATGCCAGGTAGATATTCAGCATCACAAATGCAAAGCACAGCTTGCCCAAGTCGTGCTGCTCGATAACCCGGAATGTGCTGTGAATCGGTTCCGCCTTCGACAGACCAATCAGGGTAAGGATGGTCAGCGCCAGCACTCCATAACCCTGCGCTACGAGGAACTGAAATCCATACACCGTAGAGTACCAGGTAGGATCCAGCGACATCACCCAGTAAATGACCAGGGCAAACAGCAGCGCCGCATAGAGGACCACGCCAAATCCGCTCAGATTTTCAAATTTCACGCGCCAATAAGCCACGTTTGGTTCCGGATCGGCGTCCCGCTGAACCGACCACCGGTTCAGCCGGACGATATACAACGCAAACACTGCAAGGCACGCAAATGAAACCCAGAAAAAATTCGTTACATTCAGCATCGGCGACTTCCAGCGGATTGCGTGCGCCAGATCGATCGTGATCACGCCATTTTTCAGCGCCGTCGACCAGTCGGCGTACCTCGACCACGGATAAAGTCGCCCATACCACGCGCCCAACACCGCAATCGGCAGGAAAAACAGAATCACAATCGGCCAGGTGCGTGTCATCGCTTCCAGCGGCCGCCGAATAATCAGCCCCCACTTACCACCCGAGAGATACTGCACCATCAGCAGCGCCATCGCCCCAAAACAGAAATTGAAGCACGTCATATAACCTGCCAGCCACCCGCGCAGCAAGTGTTCCCACCCCAGCTGATCCTGCGCCTGTCCCAGAAATGCCAGAATCACCGCGATTACCGCGAAGATAACACCCACAATCAGCGCCCGCTTACGCCATTCATTTACAAAAGCCGGCGCGCCGAGCGTGGATGGCAATCCTTTGCTGAATTGTTGGTTCGCCATTATGGCTGTGCTCCTGATGGCCTGGCTGGCGGCTTACTCGTCTGCCCCTTGGTTGTCGTCATCGCTGGAACATTCTTCGAAGCGGGCGGATTGGCGCTGTGCGCAGGGGCGCCCGCCACAATCAGCGTCTGCGGATTCGCATTCACCGCCGTCGACGGCAGCGGCCACGGCCCCGCATAACTCGCCGGTTCACCCAGTCCCTCCGCTATCGAGCTGAGGTTCTCTACCTCCGCACCAGCCGGCACATCCGACGTCTTCGCATTCTGGCTTAGTTGCAGCGCGCGAATGTAAGCCGCGATCGCCCAGCGGTCTTCGGGCGTTACCTGCGCCTTGTAATCCGGCATGGCGCCGTAACCGTTGGTCATAACATAGAAATAGTGACTCAGTGGCTCACTGAGCCGCTTCGCATCGTGGAAGTTCCCGGCCGGCTTATAACCGCGATCGACAATCATTCCCGCCCCGTTACCAACCCGCGAATGGCATGGCGTGCAGTACACATTAAATCTTTCCTGCCCCCGAGCCATAACCTGCATCGTTACGGGAAACGGCATCATGTCCGCTTCCTTTCCATTCATCAGTCCCGTATAAAAATATTCGTTCTCGTAGAGCTGCCCGCGGGCTACCGTATGTTCCACCTGCGGACGCACCGACCGACCATCCGCGAAGAACGTCGTGCTGCGCTGTGGATACATCCTCGGCTGGTTCTGCATATCCTGCCGGCAACCAGCTATGAGAATCAGCAAACCAACTGCGCCAGCTGCGCTCCAAGCTCGCCGCGATTGGAAACAGCAGGTACCAACCCTTCTCTTCCCTGTCCCCTGTACGCTGTACCCTGTGGTGTTAATATTCCACCTCCACCACAGATAACGGCGACTGCGCTTCCAGAAAACTCCTCGTTGCCGCGGGTTCAAACTTAGGATCCGTTGATTCGAGACACAAAAAGAACTTATCGCTGGTAGCTCCGTTACGGAAATTCGGCGCATTGAACACCGGGTGATACGGCTTGGGCAACCCGCACAGGGCCAGCATCCCAAAGGCTGCAGAAAGTCCTGCCCACAAAATCGTCCACTCATACGCGGGGACCACAAACGCCGGCCACGAAAAATAAGGCCGCCCCGCGATGTTCAGCGGATACGCCCACACTGCAATCCAGGTCTCGAGTCCAAACATGGCCGCCAGCCCAAGTAAGCCGCCCAGCAGACACACCAGAGATACCTCGTCGCGATGTAATCCGATTGCCTCCGCCGCCTCCTCCACCGGATACGGGGTGTAGCAATCCATACGCCTGTAACCCGCATGGTGCGCGGCCTTCGCCGCATGCACCAGCTGCGTGGGTCCATCGAACTCGGCCATTAAACCGTACAGCCCCTCGGGTAAAGGCATCAGTCACCCGCCTCCGGAAGCGGCTCGGATTCTTCCCTCACTTTGGCCTGCGGCAGCATCATCCGCAGTTCCGACATGGGAATCATAGGTAACAGCCGCACGAACAGGAAGAACAGAAACGTAAATAAACCCAGAGTTCCAAGAAAGGTCGCATAGTCCCACTTCGTGGCGCGATAAGTCCCCCAGGAAGACGGAAGATAGTCGCGCGTCAGGCTTGTTACCACGATCACGAAGCGCTCGAACCACATCCCGGTATTCACGATCAACGACATGAGGAACATCAGCCCGACATTCACCCGGAATTTTCGCAGCCACATCAGCTGCGGCAGGGCAATGTTACAGGTAATCAGCACCCAGTACGACCAGCCCATCGGCCCGAACATGCGGTTCCACATCATGAAGTATTCCCAGTGACTCGCCGAGTACCACGCCATAAACACTTCGGTCGAGTAACCGTAGGCCACAATCAGCCCGGTCGCCAGCATCACTTTGGCCATGTTATCGATGTGCCGGATCGTGATCAGGTCCTCGAGGTGATAAAACTTCCGGATCGGAATCGCCAGGGTCAGCACCATAGCAAAGCCGGAATAAATCGCGCCCGCGACAAAGTATGGCGGAAATATGGTCGTGTGCCATCCCGGCATCAGCGCCACGGAAAAGTCGAGGCTGATCACGCTGTGTACGGAAAGCACCAGCGGCGTCGCCAAACCCGCCAGTAACAACGAAGCTGTCTCGTACCTTACCCAGTGCCGCACCGATCCGCGCCAGCCAACCGCAAGAAGCCCATAAACAAACTGCCCCGCCTTCGAAGTCGACCGGTCGCGCAACGTCCCTAAATCCGGAATCATCCCGATATACCAGAACACTACCGAGATGGTTGCGTAAGTCGAAACCGCGAATACGTCCCACATCAGCGGTGACCGGAACTGCGGCCAGTAATTCATGCTGTTCGGATAAGGAAACAGCCAGTAACCCAGCCAAGGCCGGCCCAGGTGCAGCACCGGGAACATCCCGGCGCAAACCACAGCGAAGATCGTCATCGCTTCCGCGAACCGGTTGATGGAGTTACGCCACCCCTGCTTGAAGAGGAGAAGAATCGCCGAGATCAGCGTCCCCGCGTGTCCAATGCCGATCCACCACACGAAGTTGATGATCGCGAAGCCCCAGGCCACCGGGATGGTGATAGCCCAGATGCCCACGCCCTTCAGGAACAGCCAGGTCACGGCAGTCAGCAGGATTCCAACAATGCCGCCAGCAACCATGAAACCGAACCACCAGCCCAAAGGCGTATGGCTGGTCAGCACAATGCGCGATACCTTCTCCGTGACCGACTTGAAGGTATGCCCCGGCGCGATAACCCGGTACTCTCCCGTTACCGGATCGACCATCGGATTGTTGACGGGTGCGTCTTTCGTCGCCATCTGCTCTTCGCCTTCGCCCTCGGAATCCCTGTTGCCAGTTACTCGCTACGACTAACTCGAACCAGCCATCTGCCGCCAGCTACGCGCGGTACTCTCCCAACGCCTTCGAAAGATCCTCATTGATATTCAGCACGCCCGCCACATAGGTTGTTCGCGGACGTGTATTGATATCCGCCAGTACTCCGTACGTTCGTTCCTGGGTCTTCAGCTGCGCTACCCGGCTCTGGCGGTCGTTGATATTCCCAAAGACAATCGCGTCCGTCGGGCAGGACTGCTGGCATGCTGTCCGTATCTCGCCATCGCGAATATCCCGGTTCTGCTTATCCGCTTCGATCTTCACCGCCTCGATGCGCTGCACGCAGTAACTGCACTTCTCCATCACGCCGCGGCTGCGCACCGAAACATCCGGATTGCGCATCAGCTTCAGGCTTTCGGTCTCGTAATCCGAGTAGAGCAGGAAATTAAACCGCCGCACCTTATAAGGACAGTTATTCGAGCAGTACCGCGTCCCCACGCAGCGGTTATAGACCATCATGTTGAGACCTTCCGGCGAGTGTATCGTAGCTCCCACTGGGCACACCTGCTCGCACGGCGCATTCTCGCAGTGGTGGCACATCATCGGCTGCATGTGCGCCCGCGGCGCAGCCAGATCGCCCTCGAAATAGGTATCGATACGGATCCACTGCATCATGCGGCCGATCTTCACCTGTTGCCGCCCTACCACGGGAATATTATTTTCCGCATAACACGCCGCCACGCACGCGTTGCAGCCCACGCACGAATTCAGATCGATCGACATACCCCACGCATTCTTGTCATATCGATAAGCGGGGAACATCGTCTCGTCCGGCTCCGGAACATCGCGCCCCTCGCCTTCGTGCGCAAATTCGGGATTGGCCTTAAACTCCGTCAGCGTCGCGTACCGGATAATCCCGCGATCCAGCGACTCATTACCTTCAATCGAGTGCGTCCCGCTTCCGTCTCCGCCCGCGCGCACCGAACGCTGATCGATGTGGTGGCTCTTCGTCACGCAAATGTCGTAAATATCGCCTGTCTTCTTAAGACTCGCCCCCATCTGCGCCCAGGGGGAGCCCGATGCCTGAATCAGGTAAGCGTTGTAACCAACACCGCCCGCGACTCGTCCGCTTCTGCGCCCCTGCCCCAGCGCGAGCACCACCACGCCATCAGCCTGCCCCGGCACCGCCAGCGCGCCCGCGATAATCTTCTTCCCGCCAACGCTGATCTCAACCGCGTCGTTCTCCGCCAGGCCAAACTTCTCCATCGTCGCATAGCTCATCTGCGCCGCGTTGTCCCACGATAGGTTCGTCACCGGCCGTGGAATCTCCTGGAGCCATCCCACGTTCGCGTAACGCCCGTCATACACACTGGCGTCCGGCCGGAACGCCAATTCGATGGAATCGCCTCCCGTCGCCGGAGCAGATGCCGCACCTGGCCCACCCTTGGCCGTTACGCTCTTCGGCGTAAACGCGGTCCCATCGATCAACCCATCATGCAGCGCTTTGCGCCAGTTAAATTCCGCATCGCCCTTCGAGAGCTGCGCCCCGTTGCCCATCCACGTGGCGCGCACTGCGTCGTACGCCGCAACATCAGGCTCCGCCAGCATCGACTGCACAATTTCATGCGCCGTGTGCCCGCCGCACAGCGGATCGATCATCGGCTGCACAATGCTCACCGTGCCGTCGTAGGCCCGCGCGTCCGACCACATCTCGAGGTAGTGCGCGTTGTTAATGTGCCAGTGCGCAATTTCGCCCGTCTCGTCCAGATGCGAGCCCAGGTGAACAATGGTCCCCACCTTATTCAGAACGCTTTCAAAATCCAAATCGGCCGGCGCGGCATACACCGGATTGGCATTCAGAATCACCAGCCAGTCCACCTTGCCGGCATTCATGTCCGCAACCAGCGACTTCAAGTCGTCGCCCTGAAACGACGGCATCGGGTTCACGGGATCGGTGTACACCACTGTCTTGCCCACGTTGCCCAGCGCCTGGTTGATCGCAAACGCCGCCGCGTGCACCGAAGGCGCCGCAAACTCGCCAGGGATCACCACGCACTTACCGGCGCTCGCCTTCAGATCCGCAGCAACACCTTCCAAAAACTTCGTCTCGTGATCGGACCAGCTGCCACCGCTGGCCGCGCCGCCTGCTCCAGCCACACCGGCAAGCGCCTGCGCAAAGCCTTCTACCTGGCTCGGCTTCACCGCCAGCCGATGCTCGGCCTTGAACCCCGTCGTCGTGGTCACGCTCTCTACCACGTACAACCGGTTCATATCCTGCGTCCCTTGGAGTTTCCGCTTCTGCGCGTAATCCCGCGCCATCTTGTGGAATCCAGGGAACGTCGCGCCGCCCAGAAAATCCGCATCGAGCGACACAATTACATCCGCCTGGTCCAGCCGATACTGTGCGTCAACAAAGCTGCCGAACGCCTGCTTCGCCGCCGTGTAGTGGCTGTCGCGATTCACCGGATCGTACTGCGCAAACTTCGCCTGCGGAAAATTCTTCTGCGCCTCCTGCCATTGGCTGGCGAGCGTCGGCGAGGTCACCGTCGTGCTCAGAAAATACAATCCCTGGCCGCCCGAAGCCTTCTTGTCCGCGAGCATCGATCGATAAGCCGCCAGAAACGCCGGCCATGTCCGCGTCTCGCCCCGGTACAGCACGTGCTGCGAGCGGTCTGGATCATACAAATCAAGCAGCGTCGCCTGCGTGATCGGGTCCGAAACTCCCCGCACATACGGATGCTCCGGATTACCCTCGAGCTTGATGGGGCGGTACGCATCGCTCTTCACCAGCACCGGCACCGCGCCCGATGCAAACGGGAACGCCGACGCAAAATATACCGGCTTGCCCAGAATCAAATCCTCGGGCGCCGCCACATAGGGATAAATCGCCTCATCAGGCTGCTTAGTGCACCCGGCGAGCCCAGCCAACGCCATTGACGCGCCCATCACCTTCAAAAACCCGCGCCGCGAAACCGGGTCGATCCACTCCGAAGCCTGCGATGGAAACTCCTTCGCCACCATCTCCGCAAATTCCGGCGTATCCGCCAACTCATCCACCGACCGCCAGAACTTTTTGCCCTTCACATTCGCAAGCTTCGCCCGAACCTCAGCCAGCGTGGGCTTCGGCGCATCAATCTGCACCATGTACTCTGAACGCTGATCGCTGAACGCTGATCGCTCGTCTCTGTTCATCGGTGACAAACCTCGCAGCTGGTCAGCTCACGCGGATTGCGAATGTCGTAGTGCTGCACCAGGAACTGCCCCAGCGCCTCCTGGCTCGTGAACTTCGTGTAGTGCATCCCGGCCGGCAACTGCATCGGCATTGTGTCCTCGCTGCCAATCCCAACGCCCGCCGCCTGCGCATGAACTCCCGTCACCGGCTTGCTCAGCGCCGCCATCTGCACTTCGCCCGCCGGAGCCGTCTCCGTGCACGTCACTCCCCCCGCGGTCGGCGTTCCTATCCCCACGTCTTCAGCCGCGCACCACACCGGCTTCAGCTCCGAAGCCCCTTCCCACGCCATGTTGTAAATCTCGCTCGTCGGCCGCAAATTCTTCGCCGGATTCCGATGACAGTTCAAACACCACTCCATCTGCAGCGAGTTCTGCATGTACATGATGGGCATCCTGTCCACCCGCCCATGGCAGCTCGAGCACCCGATCCCCTTGTTCACATGAATTTCATGATTGAAGAAAACGTAATCCGGCAAATCGTGCACCCGCGTCCACGCAATCGACTCGCCTGTCGCCCAGCTGTGCCGCACCGGCTCCAGCAACTGCGCGTCCGTCCAGATTTGCGCGTGGCAGTTCATGCACGTCTTCGTCGGCGGAATCCCCGCGTAGGCCGACTTCTCCACCGACGTGTGACAGTACTGGCACTGCAGCCCCAACCCCTCCACGTGATGCTTGTGGCTGAACGGCACCGGCTGGTCCGCCCTCTGGCCCTGCCGCGTCACCCACGGCGAGCGCTGCAGTTCATCGAGGGTCAGCCCCAGGGCTATTACAATCAGCCCCGTCAATATCAGGCTCATCCGGGCCAGCGCGTTCGAGCTGCGATCAAAAATCTGCGCCATGAAGCGTCCTGCGTCTCCTGGTGAATCGCTGCGAGTCAGGGCTTGAGGATTACTGGGATGAGAGCGACGCGACCGGAAGAAGCGGCGGCCTCAGAAGAAACAGGTGCAGTTAAAACAAGTGTTGCGCAAAAGGGCCCGGGTGCTTTCCAGTGCAGGGGTTCTGACTTGCCGTGTTGGCTCCCCTGTTCCGGATCGACGATTGTGTTGCGGATCACAACCGAGTGTGACTTTTATCACAAACTTCAACCGCAAAGGGAAACTATAGCGGCACTGCGCCGCGCACTGCAAGCCGCGCATGTCGCCACAGGAAAAAAAAGCATGACTTTAATAACGGGACGAACAAGAAAGCTTAGCTCCCCGGGACGCCAACTTCCGCCACTTCGCTCCGGCCCTGGCGGAATTCATCCGCACCCTCAACCCCTTTTCGCAACGAGTCGAAACTGTTTTGATAAACCTCGTACTACAGAAAACACAAACGTGCGAGACCCGCCATCGAAGCCGATCTCATGCAGCCCGCCGCAGTCTCCCCACTGTACATGAGATCGGTTTCTCCGGTCGTCCGCAAATGTTCTCGCTAACCGCGCTTCGCTGGCAGGTCGCTCAGCTTTTGCTCGTTCCTCGCTGGTTTTTCGCTAAACGCCGTTCGCTAATCGCCTTTCGCTAACAGCCCTTCGCTAATCGCCTTTCGCTGGACACTTCTCGCTGCCACTCGCCTGCACCCTACACCCTGTACCCTGTACCCTGTACCCTGCTCTCATGGTCGATGGTCGCCGCGCCGTTCGCTATGATGCCGCTCTTGCCGTCCGTACCCTCACCGCGGCCGATCCCAAACTCGGCCAGCTCATCCAACGCTGCGGCCCCTTCACCTTGAAACTCAAAAGCCAGCACTCCCCCTTCGATGCGCTTCTCGAATCCATCATCTACCAGCAACTCCACGGCAAAGCTGCCGCCGCCATCCTCAAACGCCTGCTCACTTCCTTCGGCGAACTTCACCCCGCGCCCGAACATCTGCTTCAGGCGCCAGACGACCTCCTCCGTGCCGCCGGCCTCTCCGCCTCCAAAACCAAAGCCCTCCGCGACCTCGCCGCCAAAACCCTCGACGGAACCGTCCCCACCCTCATTCAGATTCGCCGCATGTCCGATGAAGAAATCATCGAACGCCTCACCCAGGTCCGCGGCATCGGCGCCTGGACCGTCCACATGCTCCTCATCTTCCGCCTCGGCCGCCCCGACGTGCTGCCGGTAACCGACTACGGCGTCCGCAAAGGATTCGCCTTCACCTTCAACCGCCTGCCCAAATCGAAACCATTCGACGCGTCGATGCTCGCCACCATCGAACAAATCGAGCGCCGAGCCGAGAAATGGCGCCCCTGGCGCTCCGTAGCCAGTTGGTACCTCTGGCGCGCCTGCGACCTCGCCGGCAAAAAAATGCTCCTGCCGGGCTAACCCTGGCGGCTGGCTGGTGACCGAAACAGGGCGTGCTCACAATCGCATGTGATCTGAGTTCTCGTGGCTCAGTAATGGGCGCCAGCCCGCACTTCAGCCATCGCCTTCGGAAGATCGGCGAACAGATCGGGCCCCCACCACCGAGAAGGGGACCGGCGCATAGCACAAAGGCCGATCATGGAAACCGTTCAATTAGCAGTAGCCCACCCTACCGCGCAGCCTGCAACTCCGCCCTCTGAATCTTCCCCCGCACCTCATCCGCTTGAAACACCGGAGAAGAGCAAGCCCGCTCCGTGCAAAGAAACAGCGCTGGCCGGTTCAGCCGCGGATACGTAACCTTCGACGGCAGCGGCGACCGATCCGAAGGGTCCCGCGCCTCAATCAGTTCATGCGAAGCAATTGACCGCAACGCCGCTGCGTGCAGCGCCATAGCCGCGCGATCCCCCGCCGCCCCCAGCACCGTCACGTGCAGCGGATCCGCCGTCGCATCCTGGTTCGCCAGCAGAATTCCCGCCGACAGCGGCGCCAACGCCACCTGCTCCGCCGCCAGATACCGCATCGCCTCCGCCGCCATCGCGCGAAACCGCTCGTCGCCCGTAGCAAACGCCAGCATCGACGCGAACCGCACCAGCGCAATATTTTCGTCCCGGTCCGGATGCGGCCGATACGCCGCATCAGTCGCCGTCCGCGACGTCACAAACCCAGTCCCCCGCGATACCGGCGCGAAATTCGCCGCAATAAACCCAGCCGCCGCCTCCGCCTTTTTAAGCTCCGCCCGATCCCCCGTCACGTTATAAAGCGCCAGAAACCCTTGCCCCATCGCCAGCGTGTCCCCCAGGTACGGCCCCTGAAGGATCAGCCTCGCCATGCGGAAACCCACCGCCCACCAAACTCCGATGCGCCACAATCCACGCCGCCGCCCGTTGCGCCTCACGCAGCGCAGTCTCATCCCCGCTGGCCGCGTAATACACGCACAGCGCCGCAATCATCCACCCGTTTTCCCGCGCATACACATGCGTGTCCACTCGAGGAATCCCCTGCGCCCGCCGCGCTCGATCTCCCAGCGTGAAGTAAGCCTCATTCTCCTGCCCGTCATGCAAATCCGCATCCTGAGAAACATAGAACGCCCCAAACGGCGACATCAGAAACCGTGCCACGAATCCATGCAACGCCTGTGCCGCCCGCAGGTCCTCAGGGTTCTGCGTCTGCGCGTACGCCAGCGAATACTCCCGCAGCGCATCCGCCTGGATCGAGATCAGCTTCTCGAAATGCGGCTCCGTCCACTTCCCATCCACCGAGTACTGATCCATCCCGCCCCACACCGGATCGATCAGCGCCGTTGCATCGTGCAGCGTCGCAGCCGCACGGCCTGCGTACTCCGCATTCCCGCCCGCCGCCAGCCGCAGAGCATACTCCACCGAATCCCGGTCGAGATACTTGTGCCCGAAGCCCCATCCCCCCGCCGCCTGGTCGTACTGCTTCCCATACTCCGCCTCCACCCGCGCCAGCAGAGCTCCGCTAATCGCCGTGTTCTCTGCCGGACGAAACGCCGCCTCCTTCTCCACGCTCGGCCCCGGCGACGGATCGTCGATGATCGCCTGCAGCATCGACGCCATCGGACGCGGCGGAATATATCCCTGCCGCTTCACAATCTCCGACCCATCCGCCGCAAACACAATCGTCGCCGGCCATCCCCAGTCTCCATACCGGTTCGACAAGTCCGGCCGCGCATCCTGATCCACCTTCACCAGCACATATCGCTCGTTCAGCAGCCGCGTCACCACCGGGTCCCGATACGTAACATCGTCCATCACGTGGCACCAGTGGCACCACACCGCCTCCAGATCCAGCAGCACAAATTTGTGCTCCGCCCGCGCCTCCGCAAAAGCCCCATCCGACCATGCTTGCCATTTAAGAGGAGCAGCTGTCGTCTCCGCCGCCGCCCAGCCACCGTACGCCAGCAAAAACGCCAGTACAGCAATCGACAAGCGAGGCAGCATTCTCATTCGCATGTTCACAGTACGCGCCAACCGCGTCCATCGGATTCCCGCGCAGCGGCGACGGCAACGCAGGCAATCAGATTACTGGCATGGCGGCAGAACGATAGGTCGCAAGCCAGTCGGTCAATTTCTCCGCAGGGAGCGCCGGACTGAACAGATAGCCTTGCGCGGTATCGCACCCGTTGGCGCGCAGGAACTCAAGTTGCTCCGGGGTCTCGACACCCTCGGCCACGACTCTCATGTCGAGCTGGTGACCCATTTCGATGGTTTTCTGCACCATCACGCGATCCCGTTCGGAGCGATCGATGTTGCGGGCCAGCGATCTGTCGATCTTGAGTTCTGTTGCAGGGATGTTCCGCAACTGCTGCATCATCGAATAGCCGGTTCCGAAGTCATCAATCGACAACTGTACTTGCTTCATACGCAGGCGCGTAAGGACGTCAAGGGTGCGAGTGAGCTCATCGATCAAACACGTTTCGGTGATTTCAAGGATCACTTTTTCAGGGGAGACCGAGTGCGCGGCGATCAGAGCGGCCATGGTGTCGGGGAACTTCAGGTCTCTGAGCGAGGAGAGCGAAACGTTCATGGAGATGGTGGGGATGGAGCCGCCCGCTTCAGGGCACCTCCGGAGCTGAATCAGAGCCTGGTTGGCGACGATCCAGCCGAGCCGATCAATGAGGCCGAGCGCTTCAAGGCGCGAAATGAAATTGTCCGGGAAGATGAGTCCCTGCTCAGGATGTTCCCAGCGGACGAGAGCTTCGAGGCCGACCACCGCGCCAGTTGGGATATCGATCTGCGGCTGGTAGTGGAGGACGAATTGATGGCAATCGAGGGCGGTCCGCAGCTCATCGTCTGTGACGAGAATTTTTGGTTTGAAATGTGGGATGGGCGCCGGGACGATCTTGAGCTGCGCATCGAAAATGTCTTCGAGTTCGGATATCCGAAAGGGTTTTTGCAGATAGCCGACCGTCGAGAGGCCATGGGCCTGCGCCAGTTCCTCGGCGACTTCGACAATGCGCTTGCCGACCCCGCTGATGAGAACAATGCCCACCTTGCACTGCCGCTGGCCGAGCTGCCGCAACACCTCCACGCCATCCATCTCGGGCATGATCAGGTCCAGGAAGATGAGAGAGGTGACCGGAGTGAGCGCCTCGAAGAACGTTGCGGGGCTGGTGGTGGCAATGCAGCGCAATCCCCTCGACTCGGCGGTCGCGGAGATCAGCTCGCAGATGTCGCTGTCGTCGTCGATGGCGAGAATACTGCGGAGGGGACTCATTGGCCCCCCATGACGGCGTTGACCAGCGCGCCGAACTCGGTTCGCCGATAGGGCTTTTGCAGTAGCGGAGAATCGACGTGCGGAAGGCTGGACTCGGTCAGCGCATCGGCTGGAAATCCGGAGCAGTAAATGAGCTTCACACGGGGCAACTGGCGGCGAACCTCTTCCGCGAAGTCGACACCGTTCATCCCTCCGGGCATGATGATGTCGGTGACGATGAGGACGATGTCGGGATGTTGCTCGGCAATCCTCAGTGCCTTGGGGCCGCTGTCGGCGCAAAGGGTGGTATAGCCCATCTCATCCAGCCATGTTGCGGCGATTTCGAGGACGTCGAGTTCGTCGTCGACGACCAGGGCTTTGCCGGTCAGCCGTTGGTTGGGGAAGACCGGCGAAGGGGACGGTGGCAAGGGCTGCGCGTCTGCGAGCGGAAGATAGAGAGACACCGTGGTGCCGTGGCCTGGCTCACTGTAGATCCGGGCGGCGCCGCCTGATTGCTTTGCGAAGCCGTACACCATGGCGAGTCCGAGGCCGGTTCCTTTGCCGCGGGGCTTCGTGGTGAAGAAGGGCTCAAAGGCGTGCGCCAGGGTTTCTTTCGACATGCCCGTGCCGGTGTCGGAGATGGAGAGACGGGCATAGTCTCCCGCCTTCAGCTCGCCAGTGTGAACGGGAGGATAGCTCGCGTCCAGCGCGCAGCGCTGGATGGTGATGGTAAGGGTGCCTCCTTTGGGCATGGCGTCCCGAGCATTGACGGCTAGATTGAGCAGGGCGTTTTCCAGTCCGGCCGCATCCACCCGGACCAGCGGCATGTTGTCCTCGAAGTGGGATGTGATCTTAATGTCGGGGCCCAGAGCGCGGGCCAGCTCAATCATGTTCTTGACACTGCGATGCATATCGGCCGGGGCGGGCTTCAGCGTGACGTTGCTGCAGAAGGCGAGCAGGCGGCGGGTGAGATCGGCGCCGCGGCCGGCGGCCTTTTGCGCGGTGTGCACGCACTTGAGCGCCGCCTCGTTTCCGGCCACGCACCGCTCCAGGAGGTCGAGATTGCCAACCATAACGGCGAGCAGGTTATTGAAGTCGTGAGCAATCCCACCCGTGAGCTGACCGATGGCCTCCATCTTCTGGCTCTGCTGAAGCTGGCGCTCCATCTGCTTTTTCTCGGTAATATTGCGGGCTATTTTGGAGGCGCCGGTGATCCTGCCCCTGGCATCGCGAATAGGTGAGATGGTGAGCGAAACATTGACAATTTCGCCACTCTTTTTTGTGCGCACCGTTTCAAAATGTTCAACCGTTTCTCCCTGTGCGATCCGCCGCAGGATATCGTCTTCTTCCTCTTCGTGGCCGGGAGGGAGGAGCTGTTTGATCGACCGCCCGACCATCTCCGCAGATGTATATCCAAAAAGCTTTTCGGCGCCCTTGTTCCAGCTGGTGACGATGCCTCTGTCGCTCTTGCCGATGATCGCGTCTTCGGAGGACTCGACAATGGCGGCGAGGCGATTTCTCGCCTCATCCATGTGCCGGCGCTCTGTGACGTCTCGATAGGTCATGATCACCTGACCCGACTCTCCGCGGGTGATGGTCACCGGCGCACTGCTGATCTCTCTCGCGCCGGTCTCTCCGGTCGACTTTCGGCGATAGAGCATCTCGTAGTTCCGGACAAACTCCCCACGCAGAGCTCGGACGGTGGGCCACTGTGACGGTGGAAGAGGTTCGCCGTCCAGGGAGAAGCCTTCGAAATCCTCCATCACCTTTGCATAGTCGGGGTCTTCGGGAAGACAGAGCAGCCGTTGCGCCGCTTGGTTGACGAGAACAGTCTTGCCCTCACGATCCAGAACGAGAATGCCCTCGGTCATGTTGTCGAAAATGGCCTGCAGCTGCAGCTGGCTGGTGGCGAGCCTCTGGGCCTGGTGCGAAAACCGGCGGTCGATTATCGAGGTCGGAAAGACGATGCCGAGAATGAGAAGGGTCACCAGGGCAACGCTGACGACTGCGAACCTCGATACATCGATGGAGTGGGTCAGCGAACCGCTCATGGCAGGCATGGGCATGAAGCGGACCGCGGCCATACCCACGTAATGCATCGCCGGAATGGCGAGGCCCAGCAGGAACCCGCTGATCATTCTGCGCAAGCTCGCCGTAGCAAGATGTTCTCTGAGCGCAAACGTGAGATGAAGCGCAAGGCAGGAGATTGCGATGGACACGACGACAGAAAGCGCGACCAGCCACGGGGAGTAGCTGCACATGGCCGGCAGGCGCATGGCCTCCATGCCGATGTAATGCATGGCGGCGATGCCGCTTCCCATGAAGATGCCGCCAACGATCATCCGCGCCCGTCCCATGGTGGAGCGGCTGACGGTCAGGAGGGCGACGGCCGAGGCCAGAATAGCGGCCAGAAGGGAGATCAGGACGGTGGGCCAGTCGTACAGGACACGCACGGGGAGGGAAAAAGCTTCCATGCCGATGTAGTGCATGGCCCAGATACCAATGCCCATTGCAACCGCGCCGCCGCTTAGCCACAGCAGCCGGGCACGGCCCCGCGCGGTTGCCACCTGTCCGGCAAGGTCGAGGGCCGCATAGGCTGCGAGCACCGCGATATTGACCGACAGCGTAACCAAACGGTAATCATACGAGCCACGCAGAGCGACGGAGGCTGTCATAGAAGTCCGCCGCTCAATGGCAGGTATAAATTAAAACGCGCATGGACACTGCTCTGCAGTTGATACCTTCTCTGAGTGTCGATACCGGTGATTCTGGGAATATCTGACGTCTGCACGTCAGATACTCATGACATACCGTACTTCAGTAACTGCGAATAGCACGAAAGTTGCAGAGCGCCGAATTGAGCAACGGATTGGCATTCCCAGCCGCAGCCACGGGATCGGGGGCTGATCGAGAAGAAAGGGCGCATGCCGCAATCGATCTGGAATCCAGCCCAGTGCGGTGATCGCGGTGATCGGCCGTCAATCTACGTTGCAAATCATCGATGGGGAAGACCCGGCGGTTGAACCTTTGATTAATCAGGTCCGGCCTTCAGGTCATGTGATCTAAGTCACATCGTTTTGCGCGTCGGTAATCCACGATAGTACTGTTCCGCGCTTGCGGTCAGAGAGCAGGTTATCCGATGAATGCCGCCGATGTAATGCGTCAGTTAGTGGAGTTGGAAAGAGCCGTGGGCAAGAGCGACCCCGGAGCGATACAAGCCATGCTGCTGCGGGTCGAAGAGGGAGTGCTGGCGCTGGAGCGATTGACCATCGAGACGCTGCGCGAAAACGCCGCCTTGCGGCAGCGGATCGAAGAGCATCAGACCCGCCTGGTCTCAGGTTGGGCGCCGGCCACCGAGGAGGGCGTCCATGGCTAACCTGATCAAGAAGCTGGATGAGCTGGCTGTCGACGCATCCGTCTCGCGCGGATCGCTGCTCTTTCACAGTGGCACGCCCGCCTCGGCCGCTTTTGTGGTCCGCAGCGGCAGAGTAGTCCTGGTGTGGGAGGCTCCCAATCAGGTCTATCCCATGTGCGTTCACGGTCCAGGCAGTCTCCTCGGCCTGGCCTCAACGCTCAATGGGCAATACACCGTGACGGCAAAGGCCGTCGACGATTGTGACGTTGGCTATATTCCAGCAGAGCGCCTCGTCGCGCTGCTGCAATCCAGTCCGCTTCTCACCCTGGAGGCAAGACGGATGACCGCGGCCGAATCCGCCCGGATGCGCTCGATGGGCATCGACGGGAACTCCGCATCGCCAGTGGCCACAAAAACCCAACGCTCCTCGTGACTGACCGGCTCAGTGTCCACAGCGGCGATCTGGAGGTATCGAACGTTCTCACGTCAGATACCTGACGACATACCATGCGCTGGAAACTGCAATGGCCGTCAGGCCATCACACCGTCCCTGCCTGAATGATCGAATTCAGCGCCGCCCGCCCGTCACCCGCCCGAGCCTTTGCCACCCGCGAGCCGCTGACCTCCTCTTCCACCCTGAACCACGACACCAGCGAATCCAGTTCCCCCGCCAGGCGGCTCAGCGATCCGCTCGCCCGCGCCGAACCCTGCGCCCCCGCTGTAAAGTCATACGAGATTTTCGCGATCGCGCTGATGTTTACGTTCACCTCATCGGTCGTGCTCGCCTGCTCGGTCGCCGCCGCCGCGATCTGCGCCACCGCCTGCGCGGCATACTCCGCCCCTTCAATGATCCGGTTCAGCTTCTCCCCCGCCTCGCCCGCCGCCGATACCCCCTGCTCCACCTCCGTTGTCCCCTGCACCATCGCTTCCACCGCCGCCTTCGTCTCCTGCTGGATGCTCGCGATCATCTCCCCGATCTCGTTCGTCGCCGCCCTGGTCCGCTCCGCCAGCCGTCTCACCTCGCCCGCAACCACCCCGAAGCCCCGCCCGTGCTCGCCCGCCCGCGCCGACTCGATCGCCGCGTTCAGCGCCAGCAGATTCGTCCGCTCCGCGATCTCGTCGATCACCCCCACAATCCGCCCGATCTGATCCGACCGGTTGCCCAGCTCCGCCACCTGCTTCGCCGCCTGCTCCACCGACCCCGTTACCCGCTGCATCATCCCGATCGTCCGCTCCATCACCCGGCCGCCCTCACGCGCATCGTCGGCGCCGCTGGTCGCCTTCTCCGCCGCCGCGTTCGAGTGTCTGGATACCTCCTGCACCGTCGCCGACATCTCCTGCATCGCCGTCGCCACCATCGCCGTCTGCATCTGCTGCGCCTCCGCGCCCCTCGCCATCTCCGCCGACGAGGCCGAGATCCCCTCGCAGGCCGTCGCCAGCTGCCGCGTGTTCTCCTGCACCTGCCGGATAATCCCCTGCAGCTTGTCCAAAAACGTGTTGAACCAGTGGCTCAGCTCCCCAATTTCATCCCCGGCCGTAATCGGAATCCGCCGCGTCAGATCGCCTTCCCCCTCCGCGATGTCCTTCAGACTCGCCGTCACCGCTTGCAGCGGACCCGAGACCCGCCGCTCCACCATGAGCGTCAACGCCCCCGCGCATGACGTCATCGTCAGAAACAAAATCATCCCCATCCACCGCTGCCGGTTCGTCCACGACGCCACGCTGTCCAGCTGCGCTTTGAAATCACCCGACAACGACGCCCTCAGATCCGCCAGCGTCGCCTCCATCTCCCGGTTCTCCCGCGCGAGCCCGGCCACCTGGCTCATCGTCTCTGCCGGCACATTCGCCCCGCCCGCCGCCATCACCCCATACACCGTCCGCGAACGCCCCGCCAGATCCCGAAAACGCCCCTCGACTTCGACCACCTGCTGCTTCCGCGTCGCATCGAAGGCCACCTCCCGCTCGGCCGACTCAAGGGCGCCCATTACCGCCTGCGCCGCCTCATCCGCCTTCCCCAACCCCCCCGCGTCCTGGGTCACCACCGCGTCCGACTCGGCCTTCGTCAGCTTCTGAAAAGACGCCCCCGCTTCCTGGCTCGCGAGCGTCGCCGGAAACAGCGACCCCGACGCCAGGTTCATGGCCTTCTCCGTCCGTGTCCCCGTCCACTGCACCAGCAGCAACAGCGCCAGATACCCCGCCCCGAGAATACCGATCGCCAGCCGAATCCTGGTCTTGATGTGCGCCACCTTCATGAACCCCCTCGGTTCCCAGTGCTTCCGGCTCACGGCGAATTGCCCGACTCTTAACGGACGGTGAGCACTTTCACTCCCGCATGCGGCGTCGTCGCGCTGACATACCCGATCGCCCCTTCGTTGTGCGCCACAAAGTCCACCTCCGCCGCATCCCCCTCGAGCGTCCTCGGCATCGACGCCTGACCGGAAAACACCAGACTCCGCCACCCTGCACGGTACGCCGCGTCGTTCTTCCCGATGTACACCTGCAGAAACTCCACGTGCGTCGTGCCCGCCTTCAGCAGGATGGGAACCACCCGCGTGCCGTCCCGCAAAATCGTCGCGCTCCCCGTAAACACATCGCGCAGATCGCTTTTCGAAATCTCGGTGGCCTTCACGCTCGGGTTCGCGATCACAATCACCTGCGCCTGCGCCCCTGCCGCCGATACCCATGCCGCGGCCACAGCCAGAAGAACAAAATGCAGCTTCTTCATGAGAATGTTCTCCTTCCCCCATCCATAAAAACGCCGGTCCCTAAAACGTGAAGCCAACCTTCGCCACCACCACCGCCGTTCGCGGCTTCATCCCGTTCGGATTGTCAAAGCCGTAGAACCCCACCCCGTTGCCATCGATAGAGTGCCCCTCCAGCTTCGCGTAGAAGTTGGCGTCGATGTCGTACCGCCCCGAAACCACCCAGTCGCGAAGAAAATTCGCCGGATTCGAGCCCTGCCCCCCCGTCACATCCACATCGTGCGTGTAGTACGCCCCCGCCTCGAGCTTCTCCGTTACGTGGTACCCGCCCATCGCAAACCACGCCCGCGTGTCCGATGGACTCAACGATGTCCCCGCACCCGCCACCGTCCAGGTGTTGTATTGCACCAGCTTCGTATACTGCCCCGACCCAAAGAACTTCCCCCTCTCGTATTCGCCGTAGTACGCCGGCCAGTACGCCAGCGGCTGGTAAAACGTACCATTCGTCAGCTTGCCGCTCGCGTTGTACAGCATCAGCGATCCGCCCACCTTCAGCCCCCGCACGGGCGTCGCCCAACGCACATCGAAGCCCGGCGTCTTGCCCCCCGGCGGCGCCGTAAAATTCAGCCCCGACTCCCGGAAGCTCTCCATATACCCGTCGTTCGCCGCGTAGTTGTAGTTGCCGTAATAGCCGCTGTACTCTATCCTCCCCAGCCGCGCCCCCAGCGCCACCTCCCCGTAGACCTCCATCCCCAGCTGCGACAGGTTCGTCGCCCGCCAGTCCACTGCATACACCGGCTCCGGCAACAGCGACCACAGGTATCCCGGGTCATAGTCCTGCGTGTCGTTATAAAGCCCCCACCGGATCTTCACCTTCCCCGCACGCATCCCCAGCCACGGCTTCCACCGGTAGTCGCCCAGCGCCCAGTCCACGTCCACGTCGTCCCCGCCGAACGCCCCCAGCCGCGTGTAATGGAGCTGAATCCCCGCCCGCAGCTTATCGCTCACCTGGTCGTTCAGGTTCACCGCCGCTTCCGTCCATCCCGTGCTTCCCGAACGCGTATCCATCCCCAGATAGTTATTGTTGTTGCTCGCCACAAACGCCTGGGTCGCAAATCCATGAATCTGGATATTCCCGTCCCCCAGGTCCTGCCCCTGCGCCCCCGCGCCCGCGCTCAAAACCAGCAACGCCCCCATCACCGCCAATCCGCGCATCGACTCTCTCCCCATGGCGGCTTCCCCCAGGACGCGAGCCGGCCATGCCTGTTTCATCGGCGAAGGATGCGGTCAGGTTAATCCCGCGAAATGCTTGAGGCTGCTCGGCTGGACCCGGCCGCCCCAGGTGGGCATAAGGTCCCTTTCCCAAATCAACAGGGAGGGCCCTTCAACCAATTGAGGCCACCAGGACGCCGCGCAATTCACTTCAGCCCGAGCCTCAATTTTCACCTTCCTTTGTTATCCTGATTTTCGTTATGCCTTCGAAACACGAGCTCCTATCGACGCCCATCCGCCACATTGACATCAAGCAGCACGACGTCGTCGCCCTGGTCGACGCCATGCACTCGATGGCCTACAGCTCCCGCGATCTCGCCCGCGCCGCCTCCATCTACGAGCGCATGCTGCGCGACCAGGATTGCGGCGTCATCCTCTGCCTCGCCGGCTCGCTGATCTCCGCGGGGCTGAAGCAGATCTTTGTCGACCTCATCCGCAATAACATGGTCGACGCCGTCGTCTCGACCGGCGCCAACATTGTCGACCAGGATTTCTTCGAAGCCCTCGGTTTTAAGCACTACATCGCCGACGAACTCTACAAGTCCGGCACCCAGGACGGCGAACTCCGCGAGCTCATGATCGATCGCATCTACGACACCCTCATCGACGAGGAAGAGCTGCGCCTCTGCGACGAAACCACCGAGAAGGTCGCCGACTCGCTCCCACCCCGCCCCCACAGCTCCCGCGAATTCATCCGCGCCATGGGCGCCTGGCTCGAACAGAACGGCAAGACTCCCGAAAAAGGCGGCGTCGACTCCATCGTCTACTCGGCGTATCAGAAAGATGTCCCCATCTTCTGCCCCGCCTTCAGCGACTGCTCCGCCGGCTTTGGTCTCGTCGCCCACCAGCACAAGCGCCAGGACAAGCCCAAAGTCTCCATCGACTCAGCCAAAGATTTCTACGAGCTCACCCAGCTCAAGATCGCCAACCCCACCACCGGCCTCCTGATGATCGGTGGCGGCGTTCCCAAAAACTTTGCCCAGGACATCGTCGTCGCTGCCGACATCCTCGGCAACGAAGCCCCCATGCACAAATACGCCATCCAGATCACCGTCGCCGATGTCCGCGACGGCGCCCTGTCCTCGAGCACTCTGAAAGAAGCCAGCTCCTGGGGCAAAGTCGACACCACCTTCGAGCAGATGGTTTACTGCGAAGCCACACTCGCACTCCCACTCGTCACCGGATATGCCTGGCACAAGAATGCCTGTGCCGGCCGCCGCGAACGCCGTTGGAGCCGCATCCTCGACCCGGTCGCCGTTTAACCGGGAACCGGGTCCAACTCGTTCCAAAGCTGCACTCGGTCACTGACGTAACACCAAAGTGGCATTGTGGCTGCTGGTGCGCGTGGATTTTGCTGTCGGAACCCTTTCCCGCTCTCCTATACTGACCCTAAAGCCCTTTAGACTGAAAAGGGAAGCAAATCCCCCCGTTTCCACGGAATCGAGTTGTGACCCGATTCAACAACACCCGTACCGTAACAAGAGCCTTTGTCATCGCTCTCGCCTTCTCCCTCGTCGGAGCGATCATCCTCGCCCGGTTCGGTAGTCCGCCAACACAAAACCATCCCTGGATATTCTGGTTCGCCGCCTTCTGGACACTAGCCCAGGCCCTCCTCGTCGGTATCGCCATTTCCAGCTTCAGCGCCGCATTACGAGAAAGACAAGGTGAGCGCCAGTTGCAGCGCGTCGCCCGCCTGCACCAAAGCATCCTCGATTCAGCCGGACCCATGATGATCGCCTGCGACCTCAGCGGTCGTATCACCCTCTTCAATCCGGCCGCCGAACGCATGCTCGGCTATCGCACCAATGAGGCCCTCGGCAAGCTCTCTGCCCCCGAACTCTTCCCGGAGAGCGAAATGGCCCGCGTGGGCGAGCAACTCGCGCTCTCCATGCCGCCCTTCAGAACCAACCCTGAGGTGCCCGCCGATACCGCGCCCAGCCTCCTTCCTTATGTGCGCTACGTAGCCACCTTCCCTGCCAGCCGCGTCCGCGGGTTCGAGATGCGCTATCGCCGCAGAGACGGCAGCACCTTCCCCGCCATGGTCTACCTCTCCGCCGCGCGTTCTTCCTCAGGCGCCGTCGAAGGCCTGGTTTCGATCGCCGTAGACCTGAGCGCCACCCGCCGCGCCGAGCATGCTCTGCGCGAAAGCGAAGCCCGCTACCGCGACCTCTTTGACAATTCCGCCGAGATGATCGCCACGCTCAGTCCCCGCGGCCGTTATCTCTACGTCAATCCCTCGTGGCAAGCGCTCTTCGGAATGGACTCCTCCCAGTTCGAGTCGCTGATCGGATTCGAATCCCCTTTCCCCCCGGAAGTCCAGGCCGAGGCCGCCGCCCTCTTCCACAAAGCCCTCCACGGTGTCCGCGTCGAGCACCATCCCCTCCGTCTGCAGAACTCCGCCGGCGAAAATGTCGAGGTCGAGGCCAGCCTCAGCTGCCGCCGCGAAGAATCCGGCCCCGTCTCCGTCCGCTGCATCTTCCGCGATGTCACGCAGCAGAATCGTCGAGAGCGCCGCCTCCGCATTCAGCTCGTGGTCAGCCAGATCATCGGTGAAACCACTTCCATGGACGAGGGCCTCAGCCGCGTTCTCGAGGCTCTCTGCAATACCTTCTCCTGTGAGTTCGCCGCTCTCTGGACCGTCGACGAGACCCAGCATTACATCCGTCCCCGCATCTCCTGGTGCGCGCGCGGCCGCAGCAGCGAGGATTTTCTCCACGAAACCCAGGCCATGGTTCTCTCCCGGGGCCAGGGCTTGCCCGGTTCCGTATGGTCTCTCGGCAAACCCACCTGGATTTCCGACGTGCGCCAGCATCCGTCCTTTCTCCGCCGCACCGCCGCTCGCCTCAACGGCTACATCTCCGCGTGGGCTGTTCCTGTGCGCGTTGGCAACCAGGTCATCGCTGTCGTCGAGTGCTTCTCCCGCCAGTTCATGCGAGAGGACCCTGACCTCATGGCCACAGTCGAAACAGTTTGCGGTTCGGTCGGTCAATTCATGGCGCGCGCCGGCCAGGAGGCGCGCGTTCGCACCCTCGACCGGCAGAAGGCCGTGATCTTAAATTCCGTCGCGGACGGCATCATTGGCGTCGATTCCGCCAACCGTATCGCCTTCGCCAATCCCGCCGCCGCCCGCATGATGGAACGCACCGAGTCCGAGCTCATCGGATGCAAGGTCCACGAGCTTCTTCACCCTCCCGCATCTGGCTGTGACGCAAATTGCCTCACCCACCGGGCCTTCCAGACAGCCGAAGGCGCCTCCGGCCAGGATGTCTATTTCCGCGGCAACGGGCGCAGCTTTCCCGTTGAATTCTCGCTCATGCCCATGGTTGAAGAAGGCGCGCCCGTCGGCAGCGTTCTCAGCTTCCGCGACATCAGCCAGCGCTACGCCCTTGACCACATGAAGGATGAGTTCATCTCCACCGTCAGTCACGAATTGCGAACCCCCCTGACCTCGATCCGCGGCGCGCTGGGCCTTCTCTCCGCGGGACTGCTCGGCGACGTCAGCGAAAAGGCCACCAGCCTGTTGCGCATCGCCGTTGCCAATTCCGATCGGCTGGTCCGCCTCATCAACGATATTCTCGATCTCGAACGAATGACCTCCGGCCGCGCACCCCTCGCCTTCCGGCGCATTGCCCTTGAAGAGCTCCTTCACCAGGCCATCGACACCATGCAGCCGGTCGCCGAGTCCGAAGACGTCCATCTCTATTGCGATTCCACATCCGTCTTCATCGAGGCCGACGCCGACCGTCTGCTCCAGGTCATGACCAACCTGCTGAGCAACGCCATCAAATTTTCACCGCGCCGCTCCACCGTGCGCATCGCCATCGTGCACGCAACCGACGGGGTCACCATCAGCGTCATCGATGAGGGCCGCGGCGTTCCCGCGGATAAGCTTGAGAGCATCTTCGACCGGTTCCAGCAGGTGGATGCTTCCGATTCCCGCCAGAAGGGCGGCACCGGCCTCGGTCTCGCCATCTGCCGCACCATCGTCCACCAGCACGGCGGCCGCATCTGGGCCGAACAAAACGGCGTCCGCGGTGCCATCTTCCGCTTCTATCTACCCGAGCGCGCTTCTCTTTCACCTTTAGCGGAAGAGGACACCCAAAATCAATTCGTACACAAACTGGGATAAAAGATATGTCCAGGCAGAAATCAGGATAAGAGATGTCGCGACGCGTTCTAATTATTGATGACGAAGAGGATATTCGGGAAGTCGCAGCCCTCAGCCTTGAAACCGTTGCCGGCTGGGACGTCCTGGTCGCCGGATCCGGCGCCGCTGGCATTATCAAAGCCCGCGAAAATCGCCCCGACGCCATCCTCCTTGACGTCATGATGCCAGGCATGGACGGCCCCACCACCTTCCGCGAGTTGCGCTCGCTGCCCGAGACCGCCGACATCCCTGTCATCCTGCTCACCGCCAAAGTCCAGGCCGCCGACCAGAAACGATTCTCCGACCTCGGCGTCGTCAAAGTGATGTTCAAGCCCTTCGACCCGCTGGTCCTGGCCAGGGATATCGCAGCAACACTGGGGTGGCAAGAGATATGAGCGACGACCCTGCCGCGAAAATCGCTGCACGGTTAGCGGAGATATGGCGTACCACCAGGCCCACCGTTCTCGAACGCGTCGCCCTGTTACAGGCTTCCTGCGAAACCCTCTCCCGGAATCCCGCCGATCAGGACGCCAGAAACCAGGGCCGTGAAGCTGCCCACAAACTCTCCGGCGTTCTCGGGGTCTTTGGATTACCGCAGGGCAGCGAGCTCGCATCGGCGATAGAAGAACTGCTCGCCGCCGAAGAGCCTCTCACTCCGGCAGACCTGTCCAACATGCGCGAACAAATAGCCAAGCTCGACGCCGTCATAGCATCGAAAGAACCCTCATGAAGTGCTTTTTGGATCGCCTTTGGTGCATTTCACGCCATCCCGCTCACCAGCGCCAGGCTCCCACCCTAATCCCTAATCACTAATC